>SXGT01444690.1_pt1 | contig 54011 bp, 52 predicted proteins | sample 3176221 | NCBI WGS metagenome assembly SXGT01 (sample SAMN11356862, study PRJNA531348) | freshwater metagenome | isolation source: freshwater sample F1-120 | place: China: Fuxian Lake, Yuxi | collected 2017-12-25
GCAGCTCGAACTCGGTCGCGGTGAGCTCGATGGGGGTGCCGGCGCGGGTGACGTCGCGGCTGTCCTCGTCGAGGGGGAGGTCGCCGACGGTGACGACGTGGTCGGAGCGCTGCTCGAGCACGCCCGTGCGGCGCACGAGGGCGCGGACGCGGGCGACGACCTCCTCGAGGCTGAACGGCTTGGGCACGTCGTCGTCGCCGCCGGCGGTGAGCCCGGCGACGCGGTCCTCGACGGCGTCGCGTGCGGTGAGGAACAGCACGGGGACGCGGTCGTCGTGCTGGCGGACGCGGCGCAGGACCTCAAGGCCGTCGACGTCGGGCAGCATCCAGTCGAGGACGATCACGTCGGGGGCATGCTCGCGGGCGGTCGAGACGGCGTCGCGTCCGGTGGCGGCGGTGCGCACGTCCCAGCCCTCGTAGCGCAGGGCCATCATGAGCAGCTCGGCGATGTTGGGCTCGTCGTCGACGACGAGGACGCGCAGGGGCGTGCCGTCGGCGCGGGTGAGGGGCGCGGTCATGGGTCCAGTGTGGACGGACTGTCCGTCGCCTGTCCGTGCGGAACCTGTGCGGTTCCTGTGAGCGGGCTGCGGAGGGTCAGGCGGCGCCGAGGTCGGCGGCGATGCTGCTCTCGAGGGCGCGGACGCGGGCGCGGGTGGCGTCGGCGAGGCGCGTGGTGCGCTGCGCCTCGGCGAGGTCGCCGATGGAGACGAGGTGCTGCACGAGCGGCTCGAGGTCGTCGAGGTGGACGCCGTCGACGAGGCTGGTGACCTCGATCAGCTCCGAGAGCAGCGCGTGGAGCAGCAGGTGGGCGTCGAGGTCGCCGTCGGCGGGGTGGGCGCCGATGACGAGGCGGAGCTGCTGGCCGAGCGAGAACGCGACGTCGGGCGTGAGCGCGCAGTCCTCGACGGCTGCGGTGACGAGCGTGAGCACGTCGGCCAGGCCTTCGCGCGGGGCGAGGGTGGCGGCCTCGCCGAGGAGGCTGCGCAGGTAGGCGTGCGGAACGAGGGCGTCGTCGTCGGACGACGGCTGCACCACGCGTGTGGTCGTCACCATGTCTTCCACTTCTCCCCACTCCCAGAGGACATGCTCCCGGACCGCGATCACCTGCGCTCTAGCCCGAACGGGTCATTTTCGCAGTCCGGTTTCCACTGTACGTGAGCGATGACACGCTTGACCAGCCCGTGCCGGGGAGCATTGCAGGGTGTCCTCGAGAGGCCGGCGACGCCCTCCAGACCCGGGCGACGCACGATTCTGCGTTCGCGCGCGGCGCCCTGAAGGAGTCTGCGTCCGCGTCGGGATCCCGTCGCGGACGCAGCATCATTCGGCCCTCGGCGCGAGAACGCAGCATCGTGCGGGAGGTGGGTTACGGCGAGCGCAACCGTCCGTCCGTCCCACTTGTCCACAGTTTCGGCGGGCGGCCCCTTCACAGATCGCGCTGTTCTTGTCATGGTCCTGGGCATCGACACGACTTCTCGGGGGACAGGTCAGTGGTGGATCCGGTGCAGGCGACGCTCGCGGAGCGGGTGCGCGAGCAGGTGCGACGTCGGCGGCTCGACCCGCAGACGGACGCCGACGCGGTGCGCGAGGTGGCGCACGAGGTGGTGGCCGAGCACGAGCGACGTTCGTTGACGGGAGCGGTGCGCTCGCTGGAGGAGCCCGACCGGGTGGTCGGCGGGATCGTGGCCGACGTGGCCGGGCTCGGTCCGTTGCAGCCGTTCCTGGACGACCCGACGGTCGAGGAGGTGTGGATCAACGAGCCCGACCGGGTGTTCGTCGCGCGGGAGGGACGGCACGAGCTGACGTCGGTGATCCTCACGGCCACGCAGGTGCGGGAGCTGGTGGAGCGGATGCTGTCGACGTCGGGGCGCCGGCTCGACGTGTCGCAGCCGTTCGTCGACGCGATGCTGCCCGGTGTTATCTAGACCCTTCCGGCATGTGTCCAACAGTGACATTCACGTGTGCCACTCGTCCTTCGTGGACAGTTATGTCGGACGCTGTCAATACCGTGCTCCCATGCAAGAACTCCGCCACTTCAGAGCCGACAAGGCCATAGTCGACTCGACCGGTCGCAGCCGGTTCGTGATCGTCGGCCGCGACGATGAACTCCATCGCCCCGCTACCGCCTGGTTGGGGTTCCTGCACGACGTCGGACGATCACCGAACACCATCCGCGACTACGCGACCAGGTTGGCCTACTACCTCTCGTGGACTGCCCAGACCGGAGACTGGCGGGCGATCAACCTCGCCCATCTCGCGATGTGGCGCAACGTCCTTGCGACGACTCCCGTCCGGAAGACCAACGGGAAGGAGTCGTTCCGGTCGGACGACACCGTGAACCTCTGGATCGTGCCCGTCCGAGGCTTCTACGAGTGGGCGGACGCTCAGGGCCTGCTCACGACAGATGTCGTCGCGCGAATGACCCACGTGAAGTACTTCGCGCCGGGGACCGCCGCAGGCGGCGAAACCGGAACTACCAAGCGTGTCCTGGTGCCTGAGTTGCGTCCCACGCCCCGAACCGGGCCTCACGAGGACCCGGAGTGGATTGACAGCGCAGACGCACGGCGGAAACTCGAAAGCCTTGAACTCAATCTGCGTGACCGCTTCCTCGTCGACCTCCTCTACTTCACCGGCGTGAGGGTTGGAGAGGCGCTTTCTCTGTTCACGCGTGACATGCACTTCGGTGGAGGAATCCCGTCAATGGGCTGTCGCCGAGTCGATCCTCACCTCCATGTGGTGATGGACAACCCCGTGGAGAACGGTGCGCGAGCGAAAGGCAGCGAGCGGGTCCTTCCAGTCAGCGAGCACTTGGTCGACCGCTACATCGACTACGTGCTGGAGCGCCAAAGACTTCTAGCCAGCGGCGACAACAGTCCTCACGTCATGGTCAACCTCTACGCCCGCGATCACCACCGAGGGAAGGCGATGACAGACACCAACGTGAGGAAGATGCTCCGTCGGGTGTCGAAGCGAATCGACTTCGATATCACCGGGCCGCACATGCTTCGCCACACTTTGGCGACGCGCCTAGTTCGTGGAATCGACTGCGACCCGCAGCCGCTCGACGTCGTGCAATCCATCCTCGGACACCGAAGCATCGAGTCGACGCGCATCTACACACACGATCAGGAGCGAGCAAAGAAGGAAGCGCTGGCAGCCATCGCGCCTCGAACTCTGGACTTGGAGACGCTGTGACGCGACCCTTAGCGGCCGCCCTCCTCGACCCCGGGCCGTCCGCCCGCGCGCTCCCCTGGGCCGAGTTCCTGAAGACCAAGATCAACATGGGATGGCGACCCGGGGAGTTCGATCCCGAACGTCTGCTGTTCGTTCCCGATCCCACCAACGTCGGCACCTCGATGAGCACTTGCGTTCGTGAGGGATGCACAGTCCTTCTCAATCAGGGCCGTGTCTGCCCAGCCTGTCGAACGGAACACCGACGCTCGGGTTCGCCGCTGGCTCTCGACGACTGGCTCGTCCAGGCCGGACCCAAGGTGTCTCGCGATGCGCGCATGCACTGTGAAGTCGAGCGGTGTGAACGAACGCACGATCGCTACGGGCTCTGCAACGCTCACGCGCAGACCTACCGATCCTGGCGCAGACGCGTGGACGACCCGACCATCCACCTCTGGATCTCTCTTGAGCACCCCGAGCCGTTCCCTGCCAAGCGTTCCTGCCTGGTGGAGTACTGCGAGCGAGATTCACTACTGCATGACCTCTGCAGGACCCACGCGAACGCGTTCCGGCAGTGGCAGAAGAGGGCGGAGCATCACCTTGTGCCGCCGACGCGCGACGGGTACCTGTCCACGCAGGTGGAGCCGCTCCTGGACGTTTCCACGGGGGCCACCTACAGGTCGAACAACGTCACACCATTCGCGTTGCTCCCCGAACCCCTGCGCTGGGAGTTCCTCTACGCCATTCAGCAGCGTGACAAGACGGGCGTCATGCTGTTCTCCCGCCACATGCGGTCCACCTATCTGGAACTGCGAGAACGCGGGATCGACACGGTCGTTGGAGCCAGCATGTTCCACCGAGAGGTGCCCGGGCACTACCGCCCGACCTTCAGCGAGTGGCAACGCCACGTTGACGCTGCCTACCGAGAGTGGTCCGGGATCGACGACCGCGACAAGCGCCTGATCTATCTCGAAGAACTCAATCTGCGCAAGGGCAGCACCCGAATCGGCCCGAACGCGACATACGACCTCCGCTCCATCGAGCAGGATTGGATCGTCGACGCCCTACGGGCATGGCTGTTCACCACGCAGCGTGCCTATGCCGAGGCCATGACCTTCAGATGGGCGTGGGTCCTCGCTGCGGACGTACTCGCCGTGCGCGGCACCCCCGTTCAAGCGCTGGGCCGCGAAGACGTCGAAGCCATCGCCAAGGTCTTCAGGGAGCGGTGGGAGTCGACCTCCCACCAACGCTCCGCGCTCCGGGCTCTCAAGCGGCTGATGGACTTCGCTAAGGATGACGAGCGGTTCGCGGACACATGGGGAAAGATCCCGCCTCGATTCGAGATCGACCCATCGCGGCTGGTTCCCAGGGCAACCCCAAGCAACCATGCAGCCCGAGACGCTGATGAGCCCTTCAGGTTCGTGCCTCAACCTGTCATCGAGCACCTCATGAACCATCTACACCTCGTTCGGAGACGCACTCCCTACCTCACGGCAGAGGTCCGGATCATGCTCTTCGTGCACGAGCGTTGCGGTCGCCGCACGGGCGAGACGCTCCGCTTGAAGGACGACTGCATTACCTACGACGATGCTGGTTCGCCGTACCTGGAGTGGCGCCGCGGCAAGCCTCCCTACACCTGGGGAAAGCGGCTCCCGATCCATCAGGAAACCCACGATGCGATCCGCGAGTGGCAGAAGATCAAGGCCGAACACGGAGTCTCGTCCGAATGGCTCTTCCCTTCGGTCAAGTCGCACCGCGACGTCCACTGGGGACCCCAGTACCTGGGTGATCGACTCGACGACTTGATCTCGGCCGTCCAACAACACGCTCCCTTCACTGACGCAGTCGAGGGCGCCGACGGAAACCTCATCCACTTCGACCTGAACTCGATCGACCCTTACTCCTTCCGGCACGCTTTCGCGCAGCGCTTCGCGGATGCGACTGATGCCGAGGGGAGAAGCACGACACCTCCGGACGTTCTCCAGGACTACATGGGACACCGGAACTTCACCACCACCGGGATCTACTACGAGGTCTCAACGAAGCGCCGGAAGAAGGCACTCAGTGCTGTGGCACCTCGTCGCCTCAACATCCTCGGCGAACCGATCGCGGTGGATCAGGAGCGCGACGGTTTCACCAAGGTCTCGGTGAGCCTGGGGCACTGCGCCGAGCCACAGAACGTCGCCAGTCACGGCCACGGATGCCTTGTCGAGCACGCCTGTGAGTCGTGCCCGTTCTTTCTCGTGGACCCGCTTGAACGAGATTCGATGGATGCCAAGCGTCAGGCCATCCGTATCCGGCTAGAGCGCGCACGCGCGATCAACGCGCGCCAACATCTTCTGGAGCACTACCAGTCTCGGATCGACGACTGCACCAGGATCATCGAGGGAATCGATCGGTACGTCGAGAATCTCCCCGTCGAAGAACAAGAGGCGATCCGATCGGCCCTGCGGAGCATGTCTGAGGTGAGACGCATGTCGACCGCTCCCCGTGCGATCGACTTGCGAAGCCTGCCCCTCGAAGAAGGAGACGACCGGTGACCGAGAAAGCCGTAGATGCGCTCCGACGCAACCGTGCTGAAGACTCCGAGCGGAAGCGTGCCAACGTCGCTGCTGCGATCGAAGCAGCCACCCAGCAGCGGCGGGGCGCTAGCGTCTCCGCCATCGCCAAAGCGGCTGGTGTCTCGCGTCAGTTCATTTACTCGCACAACGATCTACTTGCGGCGGTCGAAAGGGTGCCGAGTGGTGGGTCGACGGAGTCAGGGGCGAGTGCCGAGCGTGTCGAGGACGGTCTGCGAGTCGATAGGCGAACCGCACTGGCGAAGGTCGAAAGGCAGCGCGAGACCATCGACGTGCTGCGTCAACGTGTGAGCGACCTGGAGGCTCAGAGGAAGCGCTGGCTCGGGTCTCAACTCGACGGCGGACCACTCGTGGACGTTGTGGAGCATGCAGAACTACGGGCTGCCTGCGACCGACTCATCGACGAGAAGCGAACCATGACCCAGACCATCCTCGAACTCCGCCGGATAAACGACAATCTCAGCGCGGACCTAGCAGCGTCACGGGCCGCGCACGCCGAGACCGCGCGAAGCCTTGGGCTGACCGACTCGAAGGACATCATCGAGTTTCCGAGACGTCCCTGACCGATCGTGTTTGACAGGCATGGACAGGGTTCACGCTGTCAGACCGCGGATTTCTGCTTCGAGGTCTAGATAAGCACCCGCCACCGGTTGCACGTGGTGCTCGACGGGATCGCGCGCGGGTTCAGCGCGGTCAACGTCCGCAAGTTCGTGGCGCGGGCGCACTCGCTGGACGACCTCGTCGAGCTCGGCACGATCGACGCCGCCGTCGCGCGGTTCCTGCGGGCGAGCGTCGTGGCAGGGCTCAACGTGGTGGTCTCCGGCGGCACGCAGGCGGGGAAGACGACCCTGCTGAACTGCCTGGCCGCGGCGATTCCCGGGTCGCAGCGGCTGATCACCGTGGAGGAGGTGTTCGAGCTGCAGTGCGGGCGCCACCCCGACTGGGTGGCGCTGCAGTGCCGGCAGGCCGGCCTGGAGGGCACCGGCGAGGTGACGCTGCGGATGCTGGTCAAGGAGGCGCTGCGCATGCGGCCGAGCCGCGTGGTCGTGGGTGAGGTGCGCTCGGCCGAGGCGCTCGACATGCTGCTCGCCCTCAACGCGGGGCTGCCGGGCATGGCCAGTGTCCACGCCAGCTCCGCGCGGCAGGCACTCACGAAGCTCTGCACGCTGCCGCTGCTCGCCGGCGCGAACATCACCAGCGACTTCGTCGTGCCGACCGTCGCGACGTCGATCGACCTGGTCGTCCACACCGCGCTCGGTGCCGACGGTCGTCGCGCGGTCCAGGAGGTCGCGGCGGTCAGCGGACGGGTCGAGAACGGGCACATCGAGTCGGAGACGGTGTTCGTGCGCGACGACGGCGTGCTGCGTCGTGGTCACGGGCGACCCGCGCGGACCGAGGCGTTCGCGCGCGTCGGCATCGACCTCGACGCCGTGCTTGCAGGGGACGGAGACGCGCCATGGCCGCGCTGACCGGCCTGTGCGCCGGGGTCGGTGTCGCGCTGCTGGTGTGGTGGGCGCTCGCTCCGCTGCCGCAGCGCAGGACGTCGGGTCGCCGTCGGGTGCGCGAGCTGCTCGACCGCGCCGGGCTGTCCGACGTGGAGCCCGGGGCGCTGCTCGCCCTCTGCGTCGGGTCGTTCGTGGTCGCCGGGCTCGTGATGACGGCGGTGTCGGGGGTGCTGGTCATCGGTCTCGTCCTCGGGACGCTCGCGGCGCTGCTGCCCGTGGCCACGCTGCGGGGACGCGCCCGTCGTCGGGCCCGCGAGCACGCCGACCTGTGGCCCGACGCCGTCGACAACCTCGCGTCGGCCGTGCGGGCGGGGCTGTCGCTGCCCGAGGCGGTCGTGCAGCTGGGGGAGCGGGGGCCGGAGGGCCTGCGCGAGCCGTTCGCGCGGTTCGGCCGCGACTACCAGTCGACGGGACGCTTCGACGTCGCGCTCGACCGGTTGAAGCAGCGTCTGGCCGATCCCACCGGCGACCGCGTCGTGGAGGCGTTGCGGATCGCCCGCGACGTCGGCGGCGGCGACCTCGGCCGCATGCTGCGCGCGCTGTCCGGCTTCCTGCGCGAGGAGGGCCGGACGCGAGGCGAGCTGGAGGCGCGCCAGTCGTGGACGGTCAACGCCGCACATACGGTCTGTGCGTGGATGCTGGATCGCGCCGATACCTACCGGCATGACCGTTATCCGCAGTGCCGCCATCTACGCCCGCATCTCCTCTGACCGCGGCGGTGGCGGCGTGAACGTCGCCCAACAGGTGCGGGATTGTCAGGGCTTGGCCGCATCACGGGGGATCAACGTTGATGAGCGACATGTGTTCGTTGACAACGACATCTCTGCCTTCTCGGGGAAGCGTCGGCCGGGCTACGAGGGACTGCTGGATGCGATCCGTGCAGGTGAGGTTGATGTCGTGTTGGCATACCACACGGATCGTCTACACCGGTCGATGATGGAGTTGGAGGTCTACATCGCCGTTTGCGACGTGCCGAATGTTCCAACATGGACTGTCCAGAGTGGCGACGTCGATCTGTCGACGTCGTCAGGACGGGCGAACGCGCGCGTCGGTGCAGTGTTCGCTCGGCAGGAGTCTGAGCGCAAGGCAGAACGTCTCCGCACGAAGCATCGTGAATTGGCTCTGGCCGGGGCGTGGGGTTGCGGCGCTCGCGTGTATGGGTACCGGCTCTTGCACGACCGGTCCGAGGCCTTGGGTCCGAACGGGGAAGTAGTCGTGACGGAGGCGCGCCGGGTTGAGGTTGTGTCAGACGAAGCAGCCGTCATCCGTGAGTGCGCCGACGCGTTGCTGGAGGGTCGGGCTTCGCTGCGCTCGCTGGTGATCGACCTGAACGACCGCGGCGTCCCCACGCTGCGTGGGGGTCGCTGGACGACGAGCACACTTCGACAGATCCTCGCCGCTGCCCGGAACTCGGGGCAGCGCGAGTGGACTCCGGCCCGCCCGATCGATGGCGGCCCGGTGACCCACATGCGGCGGAAGGCATACGGGTTTGGACCGATCGTCGCCGACGGGAACTGGGAGCCGATCCTCACCAAGGAGGAGACCGCGCAGATTCGTGCTCTGCTGTCGGATCCTGCCCGCCGTACAAGCGAGAACACGTCCAGTCTCCTGACCGGCGGGCTTCTGCGCTGCGGGCGCTGCGGACGACCGATGAACACCCGCACCGGCTCGGGTCGGAACTCCCGGGCCTACGCGTGCATTCGAGTGCCCGGCACTGGAAAGTGCGGCCAGATGTCGATCGTCGCCGACCAGGCTGACGAGGTCGTGTCGGGACTGGCAGTGAGGGCGTTGGCGGGGATGACGTTCGACCAGTCCGAAAGGCCACAGCCCTCGTTGGAGGACGCTCGCGTGGTGGCGGCGAGGGAGCGGCTCGCTGTCCTGTCGAAAATGTTCGGGGCAGGGGAGTTGGATGCCGCCACCTTCCAGACCGCGAACACCGAGATCCAAGAGATCCTCGCGTCAGCAACTCCGAAGCGGACCCGCCCCTCGCTCACCCCCCTGGCGAAGATGCCGTCCACGCGTGCGGGGATCGAGTCATGGTGGGCGGGGCTGCCGGTCCGCCACCAGCGTGCCGTGCTGGCGATCTTGTTCGACCGAATCGAGGTTGAGGCGTCTACGAAGCCTCGCGGGTACTCGCGGTTCCAGCCCGAGCGGCTTCGGCCCTTCTGGCACGTGTAGCCACCGCCGCGACTGCGGCGGCCGCGGTCGAGTCGTCGGGGGCTGCCGGAAGTCCCTGCTCGTCGCGGGACATGCGGTAGAGGCAGTCGATCTCGTTCTCCATGCCGAAGGTATCGGCACGTTTGCGGGGGTGACGGTTCGTCGACCGTGACGCCGTCCCCGGCGCCGGTCAGGCGTAGCGTCGTTGTCAAGCCGTAGCGTGGTCATATGGCACCAGGGGACTACCCGCTCGACCCGGCATTCATGCCACTCGACGACGCCCAGTGGCGTTCGATCCTCGACTGGGCGGCCGCAGGCGGAACCGCGCAAGAGACCGACTGGCTGGAATTCAAAGAGTCCGACCCGACCACCAAGTCGGGTGCAGCGAAGGCAGCAAAGTTCATCATCGGGACCGCCAACCGGCCGCCCGCCGCTGCTCGCGACCACCTCCAGGGCCATGCGCTCCTGTTCATGGGAGTAGCGAAGGACGGGACTATCCCGGGTGTTTCTGCGAAGGAAGCGCTCGCGGCGGAGAAACTCATCCACCCCTTCCTTGATCCCGAACTGCGCCCTCGGATGCGGCTCAAGAAGATCCCGATCGGAGACGGGCGCGAGGTCGTGGTCATCATCTCCCTCCCACGCCCAGACGGTGACCCACCGTGGTGCGCTCAACAGACGGGCGACGGGATCGACAACGGCTACGTCTACATTCGTGTGGCCAGCGAAACTCGACATGTGAGAGCAGACGAAATGAACGTCCTGCTCCGCGGCTACCAAACGGCTGACCGGATCACCCTGCCCGACATCGCCGTCGCCCTTGCGACGCCGGTGTTCGCACTCGCAGCCAACCAGGTCACGATCGACGAGCACGTCGAGAAGACTCGATCCAAACTGCTGCACGACCTGCCATCGGAAGTCGAAGCGCGCAGGCGCGCAGAGGAGGAACGTTGGAAGCCGTCGGCGTTAGATGGTGTCGGACTGTGGGCTGCGAGGAACGCACTGGATGCCTCCAGGCTTGCAAGACAGAGGTACGAACTTTCCGCAGCGTTTCGGTCGGTGACCGACGCGATGAACATCCCTGAGGACCGCACCGAGGATCAGTATCGAGAGCAGGTCAGCACCTACTGTGAAGCGCTCCGCTCATGGTTCAACGAATGCCTCGACGGCGGCTACGCCGCGTTCGTCGCCACTGCCAGGTTCCGGATCGCTCTCACGAATCAGAGCATCGAAAGTGTCCAGAACCTCCAAGTCACTATCCACATCGAAGGCCCGATCCAGAACGCCGACGACGACTCCTACCCAGAGCGCCCAGAGCGGATACGGCCATGGGGTCCCCGGAACCGTATGGCGATTGGACTGAACTCACAGTTTCCAACGGATGTCGTGGGACGCCTCGCTGCATCTGGCACCTACGACCGACTACCGGCTCGTGGCCCGACCGCGACATCGAAGAACACAGGATCTGTAGAAGTAACCCTGGACGACATCAACCTTCGCTCCGAGGAGTCGGTGACGATCAAGGGCAACACGGGCCTGATTGTCACCGACCCGCAAGTGAAGGAACTTCGGGCGACGTGGGAAGCACGCGCCACCAACACGCAGGGCGTCGCTCGCGGAGAGTTCGTCATCCGCGTGGGCGACTCTGTCGACCCGGTGCCGATCCTCTTGGACGAGTACGGGGACTGAGCCTTCCGTCGCTTGTGATTAATGGGACGGAGGAGCGCCACGAGGTCCGTTGTGGGCTGTTAGGGGCGAGGGGACATCCAGTAACGACAGGAGCCCCACCATGTGCCGATCACTCGCTGAGGGCGGCCGCCGCTGCACCCATCACTACGCGCTAGGACGCCGGTCGACCGAGGTCCGCTCGCGGGAGCACTTCCGTCGGAAGGCTCGGGAGACTGGCGAGCCGGACCCGTTCGATGAGTTGGACGCCGCGGTCGAGCGGTGGCGTGAGTGGGTGGCCGCGGTCGACGCGTGGCTGGAAGGTCTCGTCGATGGGATGCGAGATTCCGGGGTTTTCGCCGCCGACGTCGAGACCGCGCAGGTCGCCCGCTCTGCGTTATTTCGCGCCCACGCGCTGCACCAATCCGCGGCCTTCGAACGCAGTTGGACTGCCGCCACGTTTACGCGCGGGCGGGGGGTGAAGTCCAAGAACGCGGAAGCCGTCACCCGGGAAGCCGACGCCCGGGAAGCGCTCCACGACGCCCACGCCGTCTACGTCGCGACGATGGCCTCGGTGACCAGTCGATACCAGCGCGAGGGGGAGGACCCGACCACCACCGCGCGACGACACAACCTCACCGACGACTGGGCCGACGTCGCCCTTGCCCGGTCAGTGCCCTCTCGCGAGTGGCTCGACAGGTTCGCCCTCGTGACTGAGCGGTTCGCGTCCGCCGTCTGACGCCGGCGACCCTCCGCGGCGGAGGTTGCTGAGGAAATCTCGCCGGACCGCATCGACAGTGAGAACACTGCGTGCCCCACACAGGCCCGCCGTTCCTTCGTTGAGAGCCCTGGGCAAGCGCTTCTCCGCCGACCGAATCACGCACGACTACACACCGCTGGAGTGCGCCTGGTAGAGCGCTGGGTCACGGATGTCACGCCGGTCCCTCTAGGCTCCGGGCATGCGTCCTGTCGCCCGCGGGGGGCTCTTCGCCCTGGCTATCCTTCTCGCTTTCGCCGCTGGGGTGCGGCTGAGCGGTGTTTCGCGCGACAAGTTCAGTTGGTGTCGAGACGTGGACTACGGCAATCTCCCACAGTGGCTCGCGCTCATCGTTGGTGGAGCGGTCGCATACTTCACCATCGACGGCATCTGGACGGCGAAGAAGTCTTACCGCGACGATGTGCGTACGCGGGAGTACGCCCAGGCCCGCCTCCTGCACGCGGCGATCGACCGCTCCGATCCCGTCACAAGTGCCGAGATATATCTGCCGGAACCGGCGGCTCTCATCTACTCAGTCAAGGACCATTCGCACGGGCTTCTGCTCAACGAGACGAGCACGATCCTGAAGGTGCCTAACGGAATCGTCGTCCAGATCATTTACTTCAACGTCTTCAACAACTCCGACGAGATCATCACTGTTTTGCGACTCGCGAGGTTCGAGACGAAGGCGTTGCAGACTGATGTGACATCGGATCGGCGCATCCCTGGTGCGGCGCTTGGCGCCAAGAACTCTCGACAGTGGGCGATCGTGACCGACCACGAAGACTTGACGTCGGGCTATCACGACGCCGAACTGATCTTCCAAGACTCGGCAGGGGAGGTCTGGCGGCGAGTCGGCTCTCGGCCAGTGGAGAAATTTAAGCCCACGGGGCCGGAGTGGGACCTGACTGACCCGAAGATGCCGCTCTGGGCTCCCTGGAGAGCGGAGACCGAATGAATCTCTTGACTAGGGTGCTGTCGCTCAGGAAGGTTCGCCCGGCTACCGCGTAGCACTCGTGCGTCTGTTCGGCGTGCTGGTCTGCGCGGTATCGCCCGCGCTTGGCACCGCGGGCCCCCGATCGAAGACTCTGTCGCATGACTCGAAGCCACAAACTGACTCAGTGTCACAGGCCGACCATCCCAGCGACCGAATGCGAGAGAAGTGTCTCCCGGCGCTCATGGCGTTCGACGGCGGAGAGGGAAAGGAGTCCGGCGTCCCGGGCCACGAAAAGTTCGCGGCGGCCGTCGCGGATCCACCCGCGCATGGCGCCGACGCGAAGAGATGTGTAGGCGTAGTCGCCGGATAGTTGGGCCTGTTCGATGCGCTGACTGATGACATAGTTCAGGCCCGCCGGGACCATCGGTCGGTCCCAGATCTTGCTGCCGGACACCCTGAGGAACGCTCGCTGCCCGGCTCCCACTCGGTTCTGGTGTGTTAGGTGCTTCCGCCAGGTGGTCCAGGCGGTGACGGGGCAGGCGGGGGCGCCGGGCTGGCTGGGAAGGTAGATGGGTTCGCGCCGGTCGGGGACGGTGATCTTGAGGGTCGGGCCGTGGAACCGGATGTCCCCCTGAGTGAGAGCGATCGCTTCGCGGCCACGCAGAGCAGCACCGTGAGAGACGGTGAGCAGGGCGATGTCGCGGGACGCCTGCGGGCCGGGCGCCAGCAGCCCATCGACCAAGGTGTTGAGCGCGTCCTGGTCGAGCCGTTCTCGGCGTCGGTAGCCGCCCCTCGCAGGGCGGGGGAGAGGCTTCAGATACCCGCCGACTCGCTGGCGGTCGGTCGTGTCAGTTCCTTGGCCGTCGAGGACGTACGGGGCGCCGGTGCCACGCAGTGCGCGCAGGGTGGTGACCGGGCATGCCAGCCCGTCGGCCGCCTTGAGGGTGATGGTGTCGAAGCCTCTTGGCCCGCGCCGCTCGAAGCCGGGTGACCGCATCTCGACCGACGCGGCGCGTAGCCGGACGTCCCTCCACCGCAGCCTCGTGAGCGCGCTCGCGGGCAGGCCGGTCTCATTTGCCAGCACCACCGCGGCGACCTGCAATCGCTGCTGACGAGTCGGCTCAAGGCACACCTCAGCGAGAGCGAGGACCTGCTCTCGATAGAGGGGAGCGGCTCTTTCGCCGGTCCGTCCGTACGGCGTCCCTTTCAGGAAGCCGCGGAGCCACCGGTCGACGCCCTCATCCGTCGACCAACGTGGTTCGCCGCGCTCGCGGGCCGCAGCATCCAATGCCGCCACAGTGCGGGATATCGAGCGGGCGTCCGCGCCCAGTTCGGCGCGCAGGGTCAGGTAGAGAGGCGCCACATCCACCACGGGGGACATCCGGTAAGTCGCACAGAAGTCCTCGAACGACGACCACTCGCGATCGACGCGATCTTGGCTCATAGGCCGACCTCGCCTGCTGCTGACCGGATCGTCGGATCCGCAGTCCGCACATAAAGTGCCAGGCTGTCCATCGTCTTGTGGCGACTCTGCTTCGCGATGCGATCGAGCGGAATGGCAAGTTCCGCCGCTGTGGTGATGAAACCTGCGCGCAGCGACCGGCCGCCCATCCGTTCGGCCACGCCCGCCTGTTTCGCGCGTCGCCGGACCATCACCGTCAGGCCTTCGGGGGACAGCCGGTTAGGCGTGATCCGGCCTGCACGGCCGACGTGCGTGAAAACCCACTGCTCGCCGTGGGTGGCCTCCGCGCCCAGTTGAGTGGAGACCCGGTCCCGCCAGGCGTTGACCGCCGTAACTGGGTCCGTCAGCGTGGACTGGCCCGCCGGGACTCCCACCTCAACACCCCGGCCGCTGAGGTCTGTCTTCGATGATCTGATGTGCACGACCAGGCCTCCCGCACGCTCGACGAGGTCCGACCAGCGGAGCCCAACGACCTCACCACGCCTCCCTGCCATGGCGAATCCGAGGAGCAGCAAGGCCCGATCACGGAGCACCTCGGACGGGGCACCCGAGAGAATCTCGATCGCGGCCGGGACACCGACGGGCGGTCCCTCTTCTGGTGAGAGTGAAGCGAGCCGGGATTGCCGGGCCTTGAAGACGGCACGGTGAGACAGTCGTGCTCCGGCCGTCGCACCGGCCGCGTCGACCGCTACGAATACCGGCGACGCCGAGTCGTCGCCGATCAGCGCCCTCCAAGCCATCAGCCGATCGATGGAGGTTCTCTCTCCATCGATGCTTGGGGAGAGAAGAAGTGTCCGATCCTTGCTGCCCGCTCGCACCGACCTGATCCGCACCGTCGCAGAGCCATCGTTGTTGAAGCAGAGGTCGGCCCAGTTGAACCGTTCGATCTGCCCGTCACCCAGACCGACGCCGTGGAGCGCGAGCATTGCAGCGTCACGCACCGCCCGGGCGTCCACCGCCAGCGTGTCGAGATGCCGCATGACCTGGCGGACCTCGCTGATGCGTAGCGCACCTGTCTGGACGGGACGCGGGGGCTGAATCTCGGTGTGGCGGGCGAGACCCCGCATGAACTGGCTGAGCAACGGTGAGTCGTTGGGGGCGGGTTGTCCGGCCTCTCTGTGCACCCGCCCGACTGCCGCCGAATAGCCCCGCAGTGTGTTGAGGGACGTTGAGTCGTCGTCCTCGATCATGCCCGCAAGGAAGAGCATCACCGTCTCCGGTTCCGCGGGCATCGATGTAAACCGGTGTGCCTCACACCATCGCTCGAATTTGCCCCAGCGCCGCGCGTACGCCTGCCTCGTGTCGTCCCTGATGGCGTTCTTATAGATCGCGGCCGTTCGGTCGATCAACGCCGCAAGAGGGTCGTCGGATGGGCCGCGGGACGCCGACTCGGCGTCCCGGCCACCAGCCGCAAGGAAGCCCTCGACCCTGGCGCGGTGAAGGCGGGCGACGACGTCATCCTCAGGGCTGGTCACCGAGGGAGGGTAGCCCGGCGGGAGGGCTGAAATCAGCTCGTATAGCAGTCGTCAAGCGGGGCGATCGGCGACGCGGCCGATACCTCTGTCATGTGTAGAAGCCAAGGACACGGCGGCCGCCGCTGCCCCAGCGACGTCTCCGACCCAGCAGAGCGCAAGGCCGCCCGCCGAGCATCCGAGAGATGGTTCAGCACCAGCAGTCACCCTGACGTCTTCCTCGACTACGCGCCCGAACTCAGCCAAGGCATCTCAATCGAGCGGCGCATCGCCCTCGCCGAGGCAACGTCCAGCGCTGTCGTCCTCGCGCTCCTGGCCGGAGACAGCCGCGTCGCCGTACGTGAGTCCGCCGCGCGACGGATCGCCGCGGCCCCAGCACTCTCTTATGTTGGCGCACAGGCTCTCGTCGACACGGCGCTCGCCGCCCGGCGCCTCGACGTCGCTGACGCTCTTCGGGCCCTCCGCGACCGTCGTCGCGCCACTCCGCTCACTGAAGCGGAAGTCGGGCTGATCCGGATCGCGGCTGACCCTTCCTCCACTCCAACGCGGCTGATCGCGGCGCACCGGGCAGCCCGGGGGCCAAGTCTCGCGAGCGCCGCCCTCGCAGGACACCCGCACACCCCCGACGACGTGCGACTGGTCGAAGTGTCGAATCCATGGCTTCCACATGCATACCGGTGCGAATGGGCCGCCAACACTCGCAGCCCCCGTCTCAGCGAAGCCCTCGCGAAAAGTCGCGCACCGCAGGTGCTGGTCGCACTTTGCGGCAACCCCGCCCTGCCTCAAACGGTTCTGCGGCGTCTGGCCGTACATCGCGATCCGGCGGTCGCTTCGGCCGCGCGCGCGGCTCAGCGCGCACGTCGCTTCGGAAAAAGTGGGGGGTCCCCCGCAGCGAGTGAAGAGTCAGTCCCGAAAGTGCCGATCTCAAGGATGTAGGGCGGCAAGCGCCCTCGAAACCGGGCCTGACAGCCCCGCCTAGAAAGGGCACCCACATGATGCAGCGCATCCGCAAGGCCATGGCGGCGAAGGAGCAGGGCTTCACCCTCATCGAACTCCTCGTCGTCATCATCATCATCGGCATCCTCGCCGCGATCGCCATCCCGATCTTCCTCAACCAGCGCAAGAAGGGCGTCGACGCATCGCTCAAGTCGGACGTCAAGAACGCCGCCACCGCGGCCGAGTCGTACATCACCGACAACCCGACGCAGCCGAACTTCCCGACGGCGTGGACCACGATCAACAGCACCGACGGTCAGAACGTCCTGACGAAGAACGGCTTCAAGCAGACCACCGGAAACTCGGTCGCGATCAAGGGCGACCTGAACGGTTCGTACTGCATCCGCGCATCCAACGCCAACAGCAACCACGTCGGCGGCGTCGATCAGTCCGCGTACGTCTACTACTCCAGCGAGGATGGCGGCCTCAAGGAGAGCGGCTGGAACCCGACCGGCGTCTGCGCCTGATCACCCGAAGCAGATGGTTCCCGCACTGTGAGGTGCGGGGACCATCTGCTTCTTCGGGCGACAGGCCCAGGACACAACTTCCGCTTCGGCGGCACCGCGAGGGCCGCCAGCAGGCACCCCGTAGACGGGTCGGTGTTGCGTCGTCCAAACCAGCCTGCCAGGAGGGGTGACAGGAGTTGGACGGCTGAGTTCCGACGGCAGTTACCCCTAGGAATATCCATTCTCGGAAATAGAATCAGAGCAGACACACCAGGTCGAGGAGCACTCCCCGCGAGAGGCTTCTAATGAACCACCGAACCACCATCTTGCGCGTGATTGCGCGGCACCCGCACCAGGGCGAGCACGTCATCTACGCGCTCGCGATCCGCGACGTCGACGTCTCTCTACTCCACGCGCGGGGGTTCGACCTGACCGTCGACCCGATTGAGGTTGAGGATGACGATCCGAGGTTGCGGGACGCGGAGACGGTGTCCTTCTTCGCGCTCGTCCATCACGGTTGGCGAGCGGGGACGCCATGACGGATCTCGAACTGCGCGCGTCTGGTGGGGGACTGACGCCGGTCGATCTGGAGCGGATCGGCGCTGCGGTCGAGGCCGCCAGGTCACGGGGCACGCGCCGCACGTACAACTCCGCGTGGAGGTCGTGGGAGAAGTGGTGCGCCGAGCGGAAAGTTGAGCCGCTGCCAGCCGACCCCGTGATGCTTGCCGCGCACCTCGCGGAGCGTCACGGGGACGGCGTCTCGACGTCCCGGCTGACCGTCACGGTCTCTGCGATTCGGGCGCGGCATCTCGACGCCGGACTCGACGACCCGACCGCGATTCGCGGCGTCATTCTGACCATGGCCGGTCTTCGGCGGGTCGACGCCGGTGAAACGGCGCCGCGCCAGGCTCACCCGCTCTCTACCGAGCAGGTGCGTCGGATGGTCGACGGTCTCGACCGATCGACACTCGCAGGTAAGCGTGACGCCGCGATCATCCTGCTCGGCTTCGCCGCCGCGCTCCGCCGCTCCGAGATCGCCGCGCTCCGCGTCGCGGACCTCTCATGGAAGAGCGAGGGAGTGGTTGTACGGATTCGAAAGTCGAAGCGCGATCAGGACGGCGCTGGTGCGCACGTGGGGGTGGTCCGCGGGCACGGCTCCACTGACCCGGTCGCGGCGTTGCATGACTGGGTGAACGCGGCCGGGCTTGACCGCGGGGATCCGGTGTTCGTGAGGGTGCGGCGTGGGGGCCGGCTCGATACCGGGCGTCCCCTCACGGGAGAAGCGGTCAATCTGATCGTCCAGCGCGCTGCGCGGAGGGCAGGCCTCGCCGACCTCCCCATCAGTGCCCACTCCCTCCGAGCCGGACATGCCACGGTCGCCGCCGAAGCGGGTGTACCCGTGGACCGGCTCGCCCGCACCGGCCGATGGGCCGACCACCGCACCCTTGCTGCGTATGTGCGACCTGCGTCCTCGCTGCAGGACTCCACGAGCGGTGCACTCGGACTTTGACTGATTTCGAACCGGTGCGCCGACTCACGCCGAGCCTACGCCGGGCTCAACCCTCTCGAACTCGACATGGCCCGCGCACTCGATCGAACCGGTCTTAGGTGGGCCCGTAACCCTTCGCGTTCGGGTTTTGGGATACCCCTGATCTCGATCGGACCCACTGACACCTTCTACCCGGATGTCCTCATCTGGACGGACGAGCGAGTCATTTGCTTGGACACGAAGGGTGGGCACCTCGTCGATGAGACAGCGCGGCGCAAGTTGCTCAGGATCAAGCCGGCGAAAGTTGGCCCTCGCCTCGATGTTCAGTTCGTATCGCCTGGCAAGTTCGACGACGCAATGGTCGCGCTTGACTCCGACGGCTTCTCTCAGTGGTTCCTCCGCGACGATGGCCAGATTGCGGCGCGCTATTTCGAGGACCTAGACATGCTGGTGGCCGCACCGGTTGACGACTCGAAGTCGTGAGTCAATACTTGGGCCGCTTCGACGGAATCAAGCGCCTGTGAACCTCCCCTGGAGCGTAACGACGCCGGGACTCCAAGGGTTCTTCCAGCGCGCTGTGGACGACGGGCACGGAGACGTCCGGTGATCGTGCAATCGTTGGTAGTGGAGGCGACATGGACACAACGCGCAAGATCGAGCGACCGCTCTACATCTCCTTCGAGAACGTGGTCTACAGGAAGAACACGAAGACATTCGTGCGATATAGGGAGTTGAGCGACGAGCCTGGTCCCGCGCACGCTCTCGACGTCAAGAGCACCCACGAGGGCGACCCGTGGCGTCGGTACGGGCGCGGACCCCGCTCGGCGCACAAGCGGCCCCACTTCTATGACCATGACGGGCCCCGCGCCGCGTGCGGTGTTCGGGTCAAGGTCGCCCTCCCAATGGAGGTTGACGCGGAAGACCCCGACGTCTGCGCCGAGTGCGCGGAACTCGTGAGGGAGGGCAAGGCTGTCGGTCGCGGGCGTTCGGCCTTCGAGACCTATCGCTACGAGAGGCGGTGCACGTCGTTCCTTCGTGTTGAGGAGGACGGCGAGACCGTGCTGTATCAATGTGTTGAGCGCGACTGGCACGGAGGCCGCCCTCACCGTGATTGGAGCGGAGCCACCTGGGAGATCGGCCTGGAGGACTTCACGCCAGCGCCCGACGGGTACGTGTAGGGCGGACCATGATCCGCGTTAGGTCGACTCAGGAAGCCTAGCCGAATCCCAGGCGTGCCACGGCGAGCGCGCGTGAGGTCTTGCCCTGCCTCCGCAGGATCGCGCTGGCGCGGTTCGACCTTCAGTTCCGGCCTGATCTGAACGGCGGGCGGTGAACGACGGACGCGAAGCAAGGTCACCAACTTTGCTCGCCATGGCGGTGCGAGGCGGACGTGGACTTCGTGAAAGGTTTCCACACATATCGCGTTGGCGTAATATGAGTGTCATGCACTCGACGAGCGATGCTGCTGAGCGGCTAGGCATCTCGGAGACCCGAGTGCGTGCGCTCATCGCCGCTGGGACCCTGAAGGCAACCCGTTTCTCTGGCCGGTGGATCATCGACGACGCCAGCCTCGCACTACTCGCAGCACGCGACCGCCCCGTGGGCCATCGCGCCATGTCGCCTCGCGTCGCGTGGGCAGTGGCCGCTCTATTGGATGACCAGCGGGCACCCTGGATTCTGGGCAGCCAGCGCTCGCGTCTGAAGCCGTATCTGACGGAGAAAGTTGGGGTCGCGACATGGCTTGCGCGACTAGCCCGGCGCGCGGACGGAACCTTCGATTTCCGCATGCACCAGCACTCGGTCGCAACGTTGCTTGCCGACTCGCGAGTCCGGCGCTCTGGCGCGGATTTCCTGGAGAAGAATCAGCGCGGCCTCGTGGGCGGCTTCGAGCGAGCCAACATCTGGGTGGCACGGGATGATCTCGACTCTTTGCGCGTTGAGTACGGGATTCTGAAGTCCAGTCTGCCAAATCTGCGAGTCAGGGTTCTGCCCTCGGAGGTCGCACTGTGCGAGGAGGCTCTGCGCGAGGTTCCCCGCCTCGTCAGTGCAGCCGACCTCTGGGACGAGGGCGACGCGCGTTCGCGTGGTATGGCAGCCGACATCATTGAACAGGTTCAAGCGGGTCATGCCTGAACGAGACTCAACTGAAGGGCGGTCTCCCGGCTCCGCGGCGGGATGTCGTTCCCCGAATGTTGGTGGTGATGCAGTCGCCCGAACGATGGTCCAGAGCACCGTGATCGTCGCTCCGATCGCGGTGATGGCCAGGGGTAGCCGGGCTCCCTCGTTCTCCTCGCGCCGCAGGGCTGTCTCATCGACGGCGAAGGCGATCCGCACTGCAAGTCCCGGATGCGGCAGCGAACGGTCTCGGCAAACGATCGCAGCCACGGATGACCGGTCGTCGGGGTTTGGACGGAATCAGGTGGCGGGGGTGCCGTAGTCGTCGGCGTCGGCGCCTGGCTCCGAGTCGGGGGCAGGCTTCTTCTTGTCGGCCTCCTGTGCGGGCTGGCCCCTGCGGCGGATGCGTCGTCCCAACCAGACGAACGCCAGGCCGAGCGGGGCGACCCAGAGGACGTCCCACCAGTCCCAGGTCGGGTAGCCGCTTCCTGCGAGGTACCGGCCGGTCTGGAAGACCATGTTCGCCAGGATGAGCCACCCGAAGCCCGCGAAGATCTTGCCCACGTTCTCCAGTGACTCCGAGGAGGCAGCCGTCCCGTCGGAGGTGCTGCGCATGATCGCGACAGCGGGGGAGTTCTCTGCGGTCACGACGCCGGTGACGTCGTACGTGAACAGTGCGATGTCCATGTCGTCGGCGTACTCGACCGCGGCGCGTGAGTAGCCGGTCGCGGTGAAGAACAGCAGATCCTGCCCGCCGCGGCGGCTGGCGCCGACGAGCCGCTGAAGCGCGGGCCGTCCGGTCTGGTGGGCCTCGAACTTGACCTGCGCGATCCCTTCACTGGACTGGACGTCGATGCCTCCGTCGGCGCCGCCCTTGGTGTGCCGGGCGTCGGGGTACCCGTGGTCGCGCATCCACCCGACGGCCAGGTCCTCTGCCTCGGAGAAGGTGGTGACGAATCCGCTACTCATGGCCGCAGCCTAGGCCGCAGCAGGGACGGTTCGGCAGGCTTCAGCGATCTGGACGGTCCAGCCCGGCGGGGGCTGGAGCACCTCACCACCGCTGGAGTGAGAGGACCCGCCACCCGGCGGGCAGAGGGGCGCACCTGGCGGCCCGGCGAGCAGATCGCCAACGTCGACGTTGATCACGTGATCGCTGGGGGTGAGGCAGACGTGCTGCTCACCCACGACGCGCCGGACCCGCTCCTCCCGAAGGTCCAGGCGGTGGTTGAACGGAACCCGCATGGCTGGTCGACCGACGCCCTGGCCTATGCGGCCGACGGTCGGGGCCGCGTCACCCGCGCCTTTCAGGCGGTGAAGCCGCGACTCCTTGTGCACGGCCATCACCACCTGGCGGACCGGGCTACCGTCCGGCTCGCGGACGCCGCATGGGACACCGAGATCGTGTCCCTCGCGAAGGCTGGCATGGCGAGGTCGGCCGCGGTCCTCGACCTCGCTGGCGGGCCCACGAACCTCCGAGTCACGACGCTCTGAGCGGTGGCGGTCCGACGGCCGGGGTGTGCCCGGATTCCGTGCCAGAACCCCGCGGCCGCCGGACCTGCCTGGCACCGTACGCGCGTTTACGACCGCTATACGACAGCGGGGTGCCCGCCTCTGAGGACGCCACCGTGAGCCGTCAGATGTACCCACAGTGAGTCATCAGATGTATACACAGTGAGTCATCGGATGCACCCACGCGACCGGGCGTTCGCCCTGCAATTCCGGGAGTGACACTGTCGCCGTGAGTCGTCGAATGCACTCACAGAGAGTCGTGAAATGTATCCACAGTGAGTCACCAAATGCACCAAGCCCGCACTCGCGGCGACACTCAGGTCGACGACACCGCCCAGCGGTCGTCGCTGACCAGCAGAGGGGGCTCTAGATCACTAGAGGCGAGGGATCCGGAGGTTCCTGGTCGTCGCGACCAGCACGAGCGAGTCGCGTGTCGACGCGCCCGGCTTCATCGGCTACAGCCGCGAGTTTCGTGCCGCTTCGACCTCCCGCTTCACGTTCTGCGCCGCTCCGACGCGAGAGTTCACCGCGGACTTGGGCGATTGGCTCTTTTTCGAGCAAGTCCGCCAGCGACCGCGTCGGCGGCTTGATCCCGATGTGCTGTGGGAGTGGTGTCGCTAGCCAGCATCGGATGGCGGCCAGTGCACCTGTGGGCACCGCCGTGAGGGGCACGATCACGGGCCGGGGCCGCGGGTCAGCGCTGTCGTCGGCGGGTAGGCGGAGGTGGAGGAGAGCGTCGTGCCCGGAGGTCCCTTCCGGGCGACCCCGGTAGACGGCCTCGATCCCCACCTCGCGGAGCGCGTGCAGCCAGATCGCCATGGTGATCGGCTCGTGGTCGGCGACGTCGACCCCTGTGGCCGCTTCGACTCGGTCCGTCAGGTCCGAGGCGGCCCATTCCGCTGACGCCGAGAGCGCCGCCAGGACGGCCGCCTCACCACCGGGGATGGTCCGGCGCCACCCGGCCCGCACTGGTGCCCGGTAGGCCGCCACCGCCTCCCTGATGACCCGGGCCAACCGGTCCGCCGGGTCGACGTCCCAGCCCGTCACCATCGGTCTGGGATCTCATCCCCTGCATCTGCGGCGTCCCATTCACCCCACCACCCGGACACTTTCCCGTCCCTATTCAAGAAGAACGTCGCGGTTGCCTTGTAGGGCGAGAGGTTGCGCGCGCCGTCTTCTACAACGCGAACCGCACCGCGTGTAGTGAGGGTGATCTTCGCGCGTCCGTCGTCGGCGAGCCGGAGCCGTGGCGTTTCGATCCGCCGCTGCACGACGGAGGCCGGAACCCCCGGAGTCAACGTCGCGCCACTTTCCCCGTCCAGAGCGTCGTAGAGGGCCAGTGCCGTGACCGTCTGGAGCGCGTCACTGTCGCCTCCAGCGGCTGAGCGGACGTGCCCGTCGAAACGGTCCCGCATGTCGTTTGTCATCAGATTCCGGATCACGAAGTCGTCGGGCTGGACGTCGGCGCGGTCCGTGGTGATGAGGTTCGCCGTCATCGCGCTGTCCATGTAAACGGTCGCGAGGTTTTCGTACACCTTGCGGGCTTTCGACTCGGACCCGAAGTAGGCCGCGACCTCGGCGGGGACGTCCGTTTTTGGCACTGGCTTGTCGGCATGCTCGCGGACCTCCGGCGCGACCGATGCGGGGCTCGCGGTGGGCTCGGGAGCGGGGGAGGTGTCACCGCCCGTGCCGCAGCCGCCAGCCCCGAGAGAGAGCGTCGCAGCCAGCAGCACCCCGGTCGTCGCGCGGCCGACACGAGCCCACGCGCGGTCCAGGGTGGCCCTCCAGGCGGCGAGCGTCTCCCGGGAGACAACCAGCCTGCCAACCGCCTCACGCAGCCGCTCGACCACCGAGGTGCGCTGCCGATCGGTAAGGGAGTCGCAGGTCTCGGCCCGTTCGACCGCTTCGATCAGGAACTCGTCGGTGTCCTCACGGGAGGCGTTTCCGGATGTCCCCTTCAGCGGCACCGCAGCCGCGAAACGGGCGTCGACCTCCCGCTTGGACTCCGGCGACACCGCCGCCACCAACGTCGCGACCGACCCGGACACCGCGGCCCGCCGGTGGCCCTGGCACCTCTGACCGCCCTGCGCCTTCGCTCGACACATTCTGTGCCTCCTCGCTCGTGGGACATCCGGTCGGCGTCCCCTCACAGGAGGCTTCTAACGACCTGCGCCCGGTATGGTGCGTCGGCCCGCCCCGCCTACGGGAGAGCAGCCCTTGAGGGCGGGCCGACGCAGTCTGTGGGAGCCGGGATCAGTTGGAGATCCGTGCTCGCTGGATCGCGAGGTTCGTCGGTACGCCCGGGCACGAGGCCGTCGACGCCGCCCACCGCGTCTTTGTCGTGAAGACGAGCGACCCGTCGCTGCGGATGCCGCTCACGACCGCGTACTCGTGCTTGAACTCAGCAGTGAAGGCATACAACGGCCGCAGCACGAGGTTCTGGCCCGGCAGGCCAGCCTTGAAGAATTGCCCCACATACTTCGTCTTCCCGGCCGACCCGTCCGCCAGCCAACCCGACCGCCACGAACCCAGCGCCGGGACCGTCAGGAAGTGCTGATTGCTGGCATTGACCGCGGCAGCCTCCCGGAACGGCGTCCCCTTCACGTAGTCGAGACGCACCCGCTTGCCGGTGATCCCGCGAACGTCACCCGTCGGCTTCGGCAGGGTGCGCCACTCCAGAGGCTGCTTCTTCGCGTCGTGGAAGACGTCGATCGCACGGCTGTTTCGAACCCCCGCGACGTACGGGTAGGCAGTGCTCGGGAGCACACACTTCCACTCGCTCGTGGAACCCTTTGGAACGCAGCCATTTCCAGTGAAGTCGCGGTCGTCCTTCTTGCCAATCTCGAGGCCCTTGCAGGTCTGTGTCCACCACACCGTGACCGGGTTCACCTGCCGCTCGCCGCTAACGCTGAGCACGACCGACGGTGGAATCTTGCCGGTGCGAGCGTGGGGAGTGACGTACCGACGGATAGTCATGATGCGTTCGTAGGCGAACGCTCGCCCCTTGTACTGGCCCCAGACGACGTCGTCGAATGAGAAGCCCTTCGTGAATGCGGCCGAGCACTTCGACAGGTCCCTGTGGCCCGTCTTCTCGAAAGCCGTGTAGGAGGTACCGAGATCCTTGGTGGCGACCTGCTTGCCGTCCGTCCTCCTGTAGGCCCACGTGACATCGCCGGACACGCGAGTGATGCAGCGCCTGGTCTCGATGCGCCAGGCCGGGGCCGACTGGCACTCGCCTGCGGCGCCATCCATGAAGTAGTAGCGGTAGGACCCGACGCCTTCACGGCCTCCGCTGGTCGTGTGACCCCAGGCCGACCAGCGGAGGCCGAGGTACTTCCCCCACTGATTGCTGCCGGAGCAGCGGAGGGCCTTCGTCTTCGACCCTGACGCGCGCGGGAACGGCGCCCTGGCGGACTTCGAAGCCGGGTTGCCCCACACGATCCCCGAGTCTGACCATTGGCCCGACGTGCCGCCCGCGTCGGCTCCGCTACCCCCACCCGGCCGCGGGGAAGGCTTCGACGGATCTGACGGACCTCCAGGGTCACCCTTGCCGCCACCTACCCAACCGACGCTGGCGGCCGGTCCAGCGAGCCCAACGACGAGCGCGACTGTGGCCACAGCGGTGATGAGGCGTCTCACTTGCTCGCACCCTTCACGAGGGTCGGCTTCCCGGCAGGCTTCCAGTCGACCGTCCAGGCATCGACCACCCACGGGTGGTCCCTCAGGCCGGTCTGCGACATCGCGTAAGTGACGGTGCGCTGGATGTCGACGTTGCCGGGTGCCTTGTCGCTCTTCCGCGCAAGGAGCAGTTCGTCTGTGAAGGTGAGCGTGATGTCGACCCGTTCGCGGCCAGCGGCGTCGGGCTTGGCGTCGAGGTTGATCGCCGACGCCGACCAGTTCCGATCGCCCACGATCGGCGCATCCGAGATCTCCGCCCGCAGCGCCCAGTCGGTGTCCGTGAGGTTCACGGCAGTTACGCCCATAAGCGAGGACTCAGCGTCACCGTCACCCGCGGCGGCCTTCACCGCCAGCGCCTCGGCCTGGTCGAGTGCGCGGGCCGTCAGCCACGGCCGCAGAACCTCCACGATCGCCTGACCCTTCGACGCCTTCAGGGCGGGGTCTTGCGGGTTGGCGAGGTTTGTCCACCCGGCCTCGTGCTGGAACTTCAACGCTTCGCAGTTGGCCGCCGCGACCTCCTCCTTCGTGAACGCCTCGGAGAGGTCCTCGGGAAGGTCGAAGCCTTCGGCGTCGATGCCCGAGCACACATCCGCGCGGCCATCGGTCGTCGTCTCGACCGGCTTCACCTTCTCGGCCGCGGCTGCCGGTGTCGCATCGTCTGGTGCAGCCGTGATCGGCTGCTGCGCCGGACTGCACCCAGCGAGGATAGTGATGGCGAGCGTTGCCGTAGTGACGGCGGTCGCGAGGTTCTTCATGCTCACGGTGTCTCCCAGTGCTCTTTTGCCGACAGCGGTCGGCCTGGTTCTTCTGCTGCTTCTATCGGCGCAGATCGGGCGCGGTGCGCGCCGGGGTTCTAACAGGGAGTTTTCGAGATCTGATCGGCTATGTCGCGACATCTGCCGAAGTTGCTCAGTCGGCCTCCGCGAGACCGTGGGCGAGGTTCACGAACCGGCTACGCAGCGGGACCAGACCTGCCTACGTCGAGTGGCTACTCGGAGTACTCCAAGCCATGTTCGGCTGCGTACGCGGCGCGCTCCTCGATGGGCAGAGTGCTGAGCACGTAGCGGAGGAAGTCCTCTTCCGTGTTGACCCTCGGGAGGAGCCGTTGCTCACGGGGCCTCTCCCTGGTCCTACCTGTTGCGTGCTCGAATCTCTTTCGCGCCTCGTCAGGGTTCGTGTACGCCCACTCGGCTGCGCGAAGAGCATCCTTGATCTGATCGTCCAAGCAGATGCCCGGTGATGAGTTGTAACCTTTGTCGAACATCCATAGCACTGCCTCGGCGGCCTTGTCCTCGAAGATGCTTTGCCGGTTCTCGACGATGAACTTGATGCCCTGACCTCGGGATCCGCGGCGATTTCGACCCCACGGGGCGTAGAGCCCGAGGAGCACGATCTTGCGGGCCTTCAGGAGATCCTTCGTGGCTCGGAGGAGGCTGTCCAGGTGGTTCACGTCGTACGCGGTGGTCTTCGCATCGCAGGCCGACGCGAGTGTCGTCCACCAGTTCACGAGCCGGTCGAGTTCGGGATTCGCAGGTGGGGGAGTGGCGGCAGGCGTGGGGGCGGGAGCGGGTTCCGGTGTTTGCTGAACCGGTTCGGTGACTGCTTCAGCGAGAACAGATGAGTTGATGCCGTAGGTGTAGATGCCTGTGCCGGGGCCCGCGAAGTCCGAGCGGATTGCTTCGACGTATCCGGGGCGAAACCAACCAGGAGTCTCACCCTTACCGAGAGCGAGGTCTCGGTAGTCGTGAAGAGAGCGCTTTGAAAGTCCAGAGCGCTTTGCCATGTAGGCAAGGTCGACTTCGCCAGCCGGGTTCTTGAAGTCGAGGACCGTCAGAAGTGCGATGAGGAAGTGCGCGGCTTTCTGGCCTGTTTTCGGGAGGCTCAGGTCGCGGTCGGTCCATACGGCGGCGTTGTCGATGCGGAGCGATCGATCTGCGGGCACGACGGCGACGACGAGGTCGTGGGAGAGAACGCGTCCGTCGTTGCCCTTCCGGGTCGAGACGATGCTGACGAGGTCGGTGGCGGCGAGCGCGTCGAGGGCCGTGTCGACGGTGCGGGTTGTCCAGTCGAGGTGACGAGCGGCGACGGATGGCCGGAGCGTCAATCGCTTGGTCTGGTTGTCGCGGACGCGGGCCACGTACAGGTAGAGAATTCGTGCACGCATAGGGAGCGTGACGACGTCGTGGTGGAGCCACGTCTGTGGGGAAACGGAAGGTACACTCGGCATGTTGATTACCTCGACGAGTCCCTGATTCGATCGCCCTGGCAGGCGCGGATTGGGGGCTCGTCATTTGTGGGGGTAGGAGTTCTGCTCCTCTAACGGCGGGCGCTGCGTCAAGTTCATTCGCGATCGGCGAGCGATCGTCCCCACATCAAGGTCGTTGCCCTTCTGACGAGAAGTTTACGGCATCGAGAGCGGTCGGGGCCGACTCGTTCGTGATGCTCGGTCTCTTCAAGTGCGTCGTTCCTCTCGAAAACGGGCGCCGTCCGTTGCGACGAAGTCGCAAGGGACAGCCGACGAAGTCGGCGACCTTGGGTTTGTCTTGTGCTGAGCGCGAAGGTGGTCGCTGGCGACTCGCCCGGTGGCATGTCACCGTGGGGCGGCGGCGTCGAGCGCGGAGGGTCTCGCGCGTTCTCGTTGTGGCTAGGAGAGGCCAGCCAGCCGTGGTGGGGGATTTGAGAAGAAGAAGATCAAGGTCAAGAACCTGACTTGGAACTTGGTTCCTATAGAGGCGTGCAGTGTTTGCTCCTTGTGGGCAGCGCGGTTTGTCGATCTGGGTGGCAGCGTTTGTCACTTTTGGGTGGCAGGGAAAGTCGCTTGTGGGCGGCGCGCAATGTCGCTTCGGCGTCGATGAGTGCATTCGATGACTCACTGTGAGTGCATTTGATGACTCACGGTGGCTGCACTGCTCAGCGGTCGGTTGCCCGGGCCCGCAGGGACGCCTCGATGACCTCGATCTGCTGGAGCACGCAGTGCTCGAAGGGCGTAGCGGCTCGGACTTCGGCGACGCCGGTCCAGGTGCCCGGGGCGGTCTCCTCGATGGTCGGCGGGGAGGCGATGGTGACCACGGTGCCGGTGTGCGGCAAACGGAGCGTTTCCCCTTCCATGAGTGCGTGGGGGTCGTGCGTCGCAGCGACGAGGGCGTCGAACCGGGAGCGTGCGGGGTAGTGCCCGCGCCGGACGCGTCCGATGGGTGTGAGGTCGTAGTCGGTGGTGTTGTCGTGGAGGTTGATGGTCACCGAGGGCTCCTATTAACGGGTAGCGAATCTGCTACCAGTTTACACATGGCGGAGCCTGATGCAACACATCTGCTACTATTTTTTCATGGAAGCCGACGGCCAACCCCTCAATGGGCTCTACGACACTGCGCGCCTCGCGAAACGCTTGGGCGTCGCGGAGTCTTCAGTACGCGCCTACGTCACGAAGGGTCGACTGCCGAAGCCCACCGGCTACCTCGGCGGCAATGTCTGGGATGCCGAAGAGATCGAAGCCTTCCTGGCAGCGCAGGAGCCTAAGCCAGTCGGGCGGCCACGCAAGCAACGCGATCCTGAGGAGTAACCGGACGTCTCTCGCGTCAGTCAGCCGATGGGATAGCCGGGTCCCACGAACCCATTCCACGCGCGTTCTTCATCCACGCGCGAGCCTCACCTGCGTCAAGTTCGCCGGTTTGGACGGCCCGCCATGCCTGGTAGAGGTCGCGAGTGTCGAAGCATGCGCCGCCGTCGGTGTCGGTGAATGCGTGGAGGTCGCTCTCGGGATTGCTGACGAATGACCCGCGGGCATCGGGTGGTTGCTTGATGTCGTGGTTGGCGATCACCCACACCGCCGATGGTTCGTCCCCGTGATCGAGCAGATAGCGGCGGAGCGGGCGCCGGGTCACCTTGTCGATCTCGGTGACCTTCACCCCCTTGCCGAAGCCCTTCACCTCGATGATCGCGATCCAGCCGTCGTCTTCGGGGTCTGTGGCCCGGAGGTCCTCGAACTTCGCGCCGTGCTTCTCCTGGTGGATCGGATCCATGTCGGTGACGTCGAACCCCAGGTCGCCGAGGGCCTCCTGAACCGCCAAGCGGAGGGGTTCCCCCTGCTCCGTGAGAAGACGCAGCGGCCCCGCAAGCGCTGCTTCGCTGGCTGCCGAGATTCTGGCTTCGCTAGCAGTGATCGCGTCCTCCAAGCGCCTTGTCTCGCGCGCCAGTTCGTCCCTCAGGTTCTCTGCTGCAAGCAGGTGTGTTCGGACCTCGGGCGGAGCCCACGCAGCCCCGGTCGCCCAGGCCGGGTCTCCCGGGAACAAATCCGGATCGATTTCCATCAAGCGCCAGAGGAAAGCGTCGAGCCATAGATCGTGGCGCGCGGTCTGTGAAGGGAGCGCCCAGTGCAGGACGGTGCGACCTTCGTGTTGACGCGTGTACTCGAACGCGATGACCCGCTTGAGCGGTCCGACATGAATCCACGGCGAGATCTGTCCCCCCAAGTCATCGCGGTCGACGGACTGCCCATTGAGGTCGCTGGCGGTCCAGGTCTCCAAAGTGTTGGACGTGTCGATGTTCGGGATAACTGTGTCGGCAAGCAAACGTTCAATGCGAGAGGCGACGCCCTCCGGCGTCTTGATGACCGTGCTGTAACTTTCGAAGTCTCTTGTCAGGACGCCAAGACCTCCTTCAGTTCCGCGCAGCCACCTCGCGCCAAACGAAAGGACGTGGAGGTGCGGATCGAAATCAGACGAGTGCTCGCGAAATGTAACGACGATGTCCCACTCCGACTGGTCGTAGACATGAGTTTCGAGGTCGGTGAGCACCTTCGGGACTCGCGACGCAACATGCGCGGCGAAGTCATCTGGAGGGAAGAACAGGAGCGCCCACGGTCGTGGGTGGTCGTTCGCGGTCGCCATGGGTTGACTCTAGGCAACGCGAGGGTTATCCGGTTTGTTATCGATGCCCGAGAGTTGCGACGGCATGTTCGACGGCTCTGTCTGGCGCCCCGGAGATCTCGGCGGGCTCCGAGGTCCCTGGCCGCCCGGCAGTCCGCAGCCCCAAGTGCGGCTCCAAAGCCGCGGCCTAGAAGGACGACACAATCTCGGCGTAACCGGATGTCCGCGGACCTGAATCAGTCGCGCACCGTCTGGGTGCATCGGGCGAGCGATTGGAGGAAACCGCTGATGCCACGCTCGGGAGACCGCTACGTTGCTCCAAGGTCGGGGGACAGCGACAGGACTTGCGTATGCATTGGCAACTCCACAGCGGCACTACACGCTTACGGCCGACGGCTCAGCGGGCTGCGCGACGGGTTTCCGCCAGCCGACCTGTCAGGTGTCTGGTGCTCGCATTGCTGCTGGCAGTTGGGATGCAGGCGGGAGCAGTGGCTTTCGTTGCGCCCCAAGCGGTCGCGACGTCATCCAAGCCTTCCGTCTCGAAACTGTCGCTGACGTCTGACTTCACGACCGGCGGACGGACGGTTCTGATCTCGGGGAAGAACTTCACGAAGTCCTCGAAGGTCTACTTCGGGACCTTCCGGGCCGCGAAGACGAAGTACGCGAACTCGAAGAAGATCACCGCGACGGTTCCGCCCTCAACGAAGGCCGGCGCCGTGTACGTGACGGTGCGGACTTCCGGCGGTACGTCCGCGAAGAGCAGCAAGAGCAAGTTCACCTACAGGCTCCAAACCAATCTCGGCACCGACACACTTCGTGCTGGGCAGCGGATGGAACGCACACAGTACCTGCGATCGAAGGCTGACAAGTTCCGGCTCGTCATGCAGGGCGACGGGAATCTCGTTCTCCGGAAGACGAGCGGTGAGGTTGTCTGGGCAGTGAGCAAGCCGGGTGCCGCGTTTTTGGGGATCCAGAACGATGGCAACGTCGTGGTGCGCGATAGTCAGAACAACCCTCTGTGGGCGTCCGGGACGGACGGGTTCGACAACGCCGCCCTGGTGGTGCAGGACGATGGCAACCTGGTTCTCTACAGCGCTGGGGTGCCGATCTGGACCCATAACAGCGGCTACCTCGCGGACCGGTGGCGTCCAGGAGTGACTCTTCCGGCAGGGGGCACGCTCAAGTCAGGCAACCGGCGACTCGCGCTGATCATGCAGGGTGACGGGAACCTGGTCCTCTACGACGGCGGCAAGGCTCGATGGGCATCGGGGACCTCCGGCGACAACTACGCCGTCATGCAGGGCGACGGGAACGCGGTCGTCTACAGGCGGGGCGGAGGAGCCCTTTGGGCCTCCTCCACGGGAAGTTTCGGTGGCGCATCGATGGCGCTACAGAACGACGGAAACGCCGTCATCTACTACGCGAACCTGCCCGTGTGGTCTAACGGCGTTTACCTGGGTGATCGACTGTCACCGGGTCAGACCATGAGAGCCGGCGACCTGCGGAAGTCCGCCGACAAGCGGTTCACCCTCGCCATGCAAGGCGACGGCAACCTTGTCTTGTACGACGGCAGCAAGTCTGTATGGGCGACGGACACCGGCGGCGACAATCGCGCCGAGATGCAAGGAGACGGCAACCTCGTCGTATATCGCAACGGCGGAGGTCCCCTGTGGGATTCGAAGACCGCCGGCAAGAACGGCTCTTTCCTTGCAGTACAGAACGACGGCAACCTCGTCCTCTACCAGGGGGGCACTGCGGTCTGGTCTAGGCACGGCGTCGGAGGAGTCCGAGGTGACGACTATCCGAGCAACCTGAGGAACGCGCCGCAGGACTCGATCGTCGATCCGTGGAGGTTCTACAACCGAGAGTGCACCTCGTTCGTCGCTTGGCGGATGAACAACGCGAATGGTGTCGGGTTCTCGAATTTCATGGTTGGTCCTAACGGGAAGAGCGGACGATTCGGCAATGCCGACAACTGGGCTGCGAATGCTCGCGCCATCGGCTACCGGGTAGACAACACTCCGGCCGTCGGGTCGATTGCTTGGTGGAGCAGCAACCACGTCGCCTGGGTGGCGAAGGTCAACGGCGACGGGACGATCGTCATCGAGGAGTACAACTACGGCTACAACGGCCGCTACAACTCCCGAACGATCCCAGCGAACCAGCCGAGCGGCTTCATCCACGTGAAGGACCTGTGAGGTAAGTCTTGGCCCCACCGCTTCCGAGGACCAGTGACGTAGGTTGAAAAAGTGCCTTCGGACCGGTTGATCGAGATCCCCGCGGACTTGCTGGCGGCAGCGACCGAGGCGGGCAAGCGCAAGGGTGTCGACCCGAGCGTGCAGATCTCGCGCTGGGTCCGCATGGGTCGTGAGGTGGAGTCGGCGGCGGACCGGGTTGCCGTGGACGAGGTGTTGGCGGGGGAGGGGTCGTATGACGCTCTGCCGCCGGGGGAGCAGGCCATCGTCCGCGCCGCGTGGGCTGAGCGGATCGGTAAGACCCGTGCTGCCCTCGACTACGAGGCTGCCTTCACCGCCGCTGGCGAATCGTGGACCGAAGCCGATCAGGACGGCCGGGCCGTCCGCCGTCCCTGAACTGCGACACCCGCGCAGGCGGGAACGGTGTGGGGTTATGGCGCTCATGCGCTTAGGTGACATCCGCTCGCGAATGTTGCATCGTCAGACTTTGCGGCAAGAGCCGTTGACTCGAGCGGCTCGAGAAGGCGTGGCATCGTGCCACAGCCGCTCACGCGGTCGATCCCTACACAACCCCGCGGATCCACTTCGTTTCCGCTTCAGGTTTTGCCTGCAGACTGATGCTCGAAGTAGGTGCTCCCTGCATCGACAGCGACGCCTGCGGGCGAAGGCCCGAAGGCAAGGCGCAATCTGCTCGAACGCAACCGGGGGTCGCATTGGAACTCTACGATCAGTGACAGCCGACGACCATGGGCATCTCGACAGCAGGGGAAAATGTGACAGACGAACAACAGGACGCAACTCCACAGCGCAAGAAGTTCCTCATAATCGCCGCTGCCTTGCTTGCCGCAGCGGTTCTCGCTGGCATCTTGCTCACGACTCGTAGTGATGACGCGAACCCGGCAACCGTGGAACGAAGTGAACTGGGCGAAGAAGAGAAGGAACTGCTGAATCCGGGTGGACTCGGAACGGATGTGGATCCTTCGGCGGTCCTAAAGCCAGTCAAGGGCGACAAAGTTGACCGCGAGATCATTCCGCAGTTGCTGCGCGGCGAGGACGACATCACCCTGCCTCAGCCATCCTCGCCCGAGAACGAGGTACAGGAGCACTGCACTCTTCTAGCGAGCATCCTCAGCAGTGATCGTCCAGACCTTCTCGCTGTGGCGTACGGGAATGAAGAAGGCGAGGCAATCGACAGCGACGATGAGTTGCTTCTGGAGTTCAACAAGCAGGTGGATTCGATCCTGGCCAAGTATCCGGCCACCGAACGACCGCTGCTTGCCATTGAGTGTGGGGATGTCTCGCTCGATCCGCAGGAGTACGCGAACGGTAGTCACCGAATGCGCTTCTCGCTGAGCGCGTCCGTGATCGACTCAAACGGTGATGTCTACGCGAAGTCGCTTTGGGACTCGTCCAATATCCTCGAAGATCGGCTGCTGACGCTGAATCGTGATGGTTTCTACATCACCGACGAGGGGGAAGAGAAGACGGGCCTCGTAGCAGAGTTCTCCGAGCTGCTTCCAAACTGAAGGATCTGATGGCGCCAAGAATGCCGCCGCAAAGCGGACGATGGTCGTAACGGTCGCTGATCTCCCCAGTGCTGCGATGGCCGAACCCGTTTGGGTAAGCCGAGGGCCGCTCGCGCTACACCCTGGCTGCTGTGCCCGGGCGACGGGGTGGGGCCTGGGGCTCGGGTGCCTCCAACTGGTGCCGCGGTAGCGGGCTTGGGTGGCCTGCAGCGCTGCGCCCTGCGACGCGGCCGCGTGCTTCCCTGCGACTCCAGCCCTATCGAGGAGTTCCGGTGGAGGAGGTTCTTATGGGACTTCAGAGAGATTCGCGCCTCCCGGTTCGCGGGTCAGGCCGACCCGCGCATCAGTCAGACCCCGGCCGCGCGCGAGACCCGCGGCGAGGCAGCCCCTGGCCTGCGGGAGGAGCCGGAGGAGAGGCGGGTCAGCGGAGGGGCTTTGGGTCCGAATGACGACTCGGCACTTCGTGCGAACCCAGGCGGGAACCGTGTGGGGTCATGAATGTCGCGAGTGCCTTTCCACCATCGCCGTCGCGACCGACCCATCTCGCCGCCACCTCCTCTCTAAGAGCCCTACCCGACCTCCTCTCACCCTCCCCACGCTGTTCTTGTTCTTGGTGGGGGGCGACGTGGGGGGCCACCGGTCCCCCTTGGTCTCCCGGCGGGCCCGTGCGCGCGTAGCGTGCGCGGGCCCGCCCCTGCTTCTCTGGAAGTCGTGTTCGCGGTGCGTCGGTCAAGTCCTGGTGCCCTTCTTCTCGACGTCGAAGTCTTCGTGTCGGTCCCTCAGGGATGTGACGCGCCGGCCTCCACACTGGTCTCGTCCTGCCTGTCGGGTTTTGCGGGGGAGGGGTGCTCAGGCGGGCCGGGTGCCCGGGAGGCCCGCCCCGGGGGTAGCCGAGCGGGCCTGTGCAGGCCCGCGGGTCACGCCCCCGGGTCTGTCCCGTCCCGCAAGCCCCCACCCGCTGTCCCGCCTGGGCCGCACAGGTCCCGCCCCGCAGGCCCGGTCCCGGGGATGGGGCGGGCCTCCCGGGTGCCCCGCCCCAGGCCCGGCCGCGGACTTCCCTGCAATCCCAGGCCTCAGCGCGAGCCCCGGTGCCGGGTGCCCCGCGGGGCTCCCGGTCGACACCCGCCCCCCGGACCTGCGGGTCTGCCAGGGCCCGGGCCTGGCCCGCCCCGCATCGGAGCAGGCCCGCAGCACCCGCCCCCGGGCCCAGGCCCGCCCCTTGGCGGGGGAAACCCGCAGGCCCGCCCCGCTGCCACGTCGAGCCCGCCCCGCTATCGGGCCCACTGCGGGGCACCCGCTCTCGAGAACGCCATGCGACAGAGAACCCCGTTTGCAGACCTCCCACATACGCACTGCGCGAACCCTGACGCTTCGGCGTTCGCCCCCGTCATCCCGAAAACCCGGATAACAGGATGCTCCCGTTTCCGGATCTGTCGGAAACGGACGCCCACCAGCGGAAACACTGCCAACCGGCCTCCCGGGCACCCCGGCACACCCGCCCACGAGGCCGACAGCACAGCGCCAGCACACGTGGGGATTGGCATCGGCGGCCAGGGCGATCCGACTCTGACTCGGACTTCAGAATCACGCGCGATCCGCGCTCGCCCGGAGGCCCAGCCGACCAGCCACCCCGACCTGACCAACCGCCACGACACGGACTGTCGAGTTCCAGAGGCGCCTTCTGTCGCAAACCGCGGTCGAGGGTGAGCGAACTGTTTCGCCTGGAACGACGCTGACATGTTGTGCGAAGTGTGCCGCGCAGGCGCGTCAATGAGTACGACATCGGGAACCGCGGGGTTGACGGCGCTTTCCAGGACGGCGCGCAACAAGACGCGCAACAGGGCGTTAGGACGCAGACACGGCTTCGGGAGCCTGTTGCACGCAACAGGCTCTCGTCGCGCCGATACCCCTCCCATGACGATCCCTGGAGAGCCTCCGATGACCACCCTCCCCACAAGGCCCTCAATGCCGCTTGTGGCCCATCCAGCCGCGACGGCAACCGTCGTGCGCGACGGCGCACCGCCGCAGGTCAGTCCCGTTTCTCAGAAGTTGGGAAACGGTGATCCCGAGTCCTTGGGTGGTGGGCTCCCGGTCGCGCCGCCGACGTCTACATCTGTGGACACGTGGGCCCCGCGTCTGGCCGCGGTGGCCCCCATCGAACTCGTCAATCTCGACCCCGGCGACGATGCAGTCGGTGATGGTCCCGCTCGTCGTCGCCGGGCGACCTCGACCCAGTTGCAGCCACGTGACCTGCTGATGCTGCGCTTCATCGCCCGCTACCGGTACGTGACCTACCCGCAACTCGTCCAGCGTTTCGGGATCCCCATCGCGTCTCTGCGCCGCCGGATGCCGAAGTTGCAGCGCGAAGGGCTCGTGACGTCGGTGCGGGGTGGGCCAACGACGTACACCCTCTGGCGGGTGACCGAGGAGGGCGCGGCGATCGCCGGGCTGATGATCGACCCACCGCGGAAGATCGCCTGGTCTCACGTCGCCCACACCCTTGGCCTCGCCGACCTGGGCATCCAGTTCGAGGAAGCAGGAGAACTCGTCGTGACCGAAGCAGAGATCCGCGCGTCCGACACCCGCGCCGCGTCCGGGCGAATGCAGCGGGTCCAGGCGCAGGGGCACAGGGCCACCTCGGGGGCACCGGTCTTCGCGGTCGGCGCCTCCGGCCGCGACGGGCTCCACGTCCCCGACATGGTCCTCGCCCGCCCCGAGAACCCGAGGTTTCCCGGCCAGCCGCAATCCCTTGCGATCGAACTCGAACTCACGCGGAAGGCGCCCGCGCGGATTCGGCAGGTTCTCCTCGCGTACCGCAAGGCCCCCAGCATCGGCGCCGTCGTCTACTTCACCCACGACCACCTCGTTCGGAACCTGATCGAGAAGTGCGCGGCCGACACTCACACCACCGACATCGTCGACGTCCGACGATGGGAACCCTCTGAAGCGATGGGACTCGTCGAGGGGTGACCTGGCAGGTGGCGTGCTCATAACTTCGCGCCTACGGCGACTTCGATACCGACCGTGTACTCATCCTCGTCATCATTGAGCAACCCGCGCTGGCGCAGATTGTGAAGGTATGCGTGGACGGCGGTGACGTCGGCATCGGCTGAGGAGCAGAGACCCTGCCGTTGAAGGCTAGAGATCACTTCGTGGCGGACCACCGGATGGCCGATCGGTCGAGCGTGCAGGTGGTCGAGGAAGAGTCGAGCGTGCCAGTGAGCGGGCAGCACGCCTTCGATTTGACGTTCTTCGAGGGTCATGGCCTTCCAAGCGATGAACTCCGGCAAGTGCCCGAAGAGGCTGAGGATCTTGGCTCGTTCGGGCGAGCGCTCCCATCGGTCTAGAAGTGCGCGTTGGGGCCATCCCTCCTCCACAGGCTGCTGCACCGGCGGTTCGTCCACGGCGACGGGATTTGGACCCGTGGGGCGGGCTGCCGGACAGGGTCGATGTGTGGTCCGGTCCGCGATGTCGTTGAAGTCGTGTCCGAGCGGGGTATAGACGAGACGCCCGTCGGTCGCCGAGACGTCCATCAATCCATCGTCAGCCAGGCGCTGAAGGAAGCACTCGTACCGAGGGATCCGGTATGAACGGTCGGCGCTCGGCATCCTCTGAGACAGGAAGTAGGCATCCACGTCCGCGACGGTGAACGGTTCACGGGCCGAGTAGACGAACTGCTCGTACAGCATCGCTTGCCATTGAGAACGGTGCACGTAGATCGGTCGCGGCATGCTGATTGGTACGACGATCTCTGGCGGTAGATATCCCCACCGTTCCAGCATTGCTGCGCGGAGCGGTGAGGCGTTCCACGTTTCTTCTCGTGCCTGCTCTGCCTGGCGGTACCGCTGCTCTCGACGCAATCGGTCAGCGCGAGACTGCGCGGCGCGCGCGCCGCGGAGTTCAGCCTGCTTCCTGTCATGCGCAGCCTGGCGTTGAAGCCGCTCTCTTTCGGCCCGAGCCTGCTGGTCCCTGGCTTCGATCGCAGCCGTAATTCTCCGAGTCCCTGGCGTGGCGAGTCCGGTGGTGGCGTCTAATGCGCAGTCGTCGAGGTCGTGAATCCACAGCCAGGCAACTCGCTGATGTTGCGAGAGCAACGTCCTGAATGCCGGATCTCCGGAGAGCGTGGCGATCTTTCTGGCAACTGGATTGATCGCGAAGACGTGCATGCCGCGACTACCAATCGCCCTCATCAACGGGGTGGTCTTCACGCTCGGCCCGTGCTCGCCCGCGGGAAGCGTGGCCCTCACGATCCGCTGGTGGCCGATGAGCCAAGCGCAGGTGTGCTCGATCCTCTCGAAGTCGGATTGCTTCGCTGCCCACCCTTCTTCACTGAAGGCCTTGTACTCGACCTCAAGCGCCACGGGACGGCTCCCGCCGGTGACGAGAACGTCGGGTCGGCGGATGACGTCATAGTCCGCCAACTTGAGCGTCGGTTCCTCTCTGACGGTGCATGTCGGATACTTGCCGCTCGCCCACGTCGTCAACATTGCCTTCGCTGAAAGGTGGAATGCGCTTTCAGGAGCATGATCGACATCGTCGAGGTGGTAGAAGTGGTCGCGCCTCGATCCGCCGCGAGTGTTGATCCGACCGTCGCAGCCGGGGACCGGGCACTTCCAGTCCGTCTTCGCAGTCTCGCGGTGATCGGCCGCGGTTCCGGCTTCGAGGTAGTGATACTCGCCGGTCTCACGATCTACCGCCCACACCTGGCGGAATTCATGATCGAGGAACCCCTCGACGTCGTCGCGGGTATGCCGTTCCCCTGCCATTGGGTGCTCCCTCCCAAGGTGACGGCCTCCCAACCGCCTGTGCGGGTGAGCGTAGGGGAGCGAGGTGACGGAATAGGCCGGAATCGATGAGGGACATCCGGTTACTCGTAGTCCCGTTGGGTCATCTTCGCGACCGTCCATGACGTCATGTCACCTCTGGACGAGATCGTGAGAGGGAAGGAGAGCACCCTCATGAAGCAGATCCAGAACGTCATCACCACAGCCCTGGCAATTGCCGTCGCCGCCGTCGTGTTTGTCGGGGCGCCTGCGTCCGCGGACACCGAGACTCGCAATCCCGACGGCTCCGTGACGACCACGTCGACCACGTCGTCGACGGACGAGTACGGCGACGGCACGACGACTACAACGAAGACGACGACGTGGCCCTGCGCGCGTGGTCAGCAGCAGGTCTTCGTCGAGACCCGGGTGGAGGGCCCACAGCCCGGCGGGTCCACCAAGTCGTTCACGCAGTCCTGCGAGACCACCGCGGAGGACAGCCCGCGTGGACCGGAGGATGGGCGGCGGGTGGCAGGTTTCTGGGCCAGTACTGGTGCAGGTGAGCACGGGTCCGCTGCCCTCCCGGAGGTCGCGTTCGGTGTACTCGTGGATGGGCCTGCTGCGACAGGTGAGGCGATCGTGATCGTCGCGGGCCGCACCTACGCTGTGACCCTCGACGATCAGGGCGACGGGCGTGTCGAACTCCCGCGCACGTTTCCGGCAGGCAGGCACTTCGTGGAAATCCGCTACCTCGGAGACGAGCAGACGCTTCCGACTCGGTCGGGTGCCGGTCGCGGGCCCGCCGGAGGACCGATCTACCTGACGGTCGCAAAGGCCGACACCCGCCTGGCGATTTCCCTGCCGAAGTCGTGGAAGAAGACCAAGCGGCCCGTCGCCACCATCCGCGTCAGAGCCGACGGCTCCCCAGCCGCCGGGCACGTCCGGGTACGCGTCGGTGGGAAGACCGTCACCGCTGCGGTCCGAGAAGGCCTTGCGAAGGTTCGTCTGCCGAAGGTCTCAAAGGGCAAGAAGACCGTCACCGTCGCCTACGTGGGCGACCGCAACCATGAGCCGTCGAGGGCGTCGTGGACCGTCCGGGTGAGGTGAGCGCGCAGGCGTGCGGATCAGGTCGACCCGTCCAGAGGCCGTAGGCGGTCTACAGGGAGCCAGTCGACAACGAGTCCGCCCACGCCGTTCAGGTACGCGACGTGGGCTTCCCAACCGTGGGTTGAGCGTCGCCACGCGAGCAAGAGTCCGGGGGCGTCTTCGACCACCTGTTTTGGGCTGATGATCACGTGCACGAAGCGAATGCGCGGTTCAACCGGCACTGGCTCGGGAGCGCGATTGAGGTGCGCGTCGCCATGTCGCCGGTTTACTCCCACCCACTCAGGCTAGAACACATGTTCGATCAACGGCGTGGCGACGAGGCGCCCGATCGCAGGCGTCGGGTCACTCACGTGACCGGCTGCGCTGTCGCGATGGCCTGCGCGAGGGCGCTGATGTGGTGTGGTCCAGCGTTGAGCGACTCCAGAGTCGCGAGACCGATGGATCGGTTTCCCCGGCCCGCGAGCACTTGTCGGGGGAGCACGTAGAACTGCCACTGGTCAACGTCGAGCGGTTCGTAAGTGTCGTGGTCCACGGCCGTCTGAACCGCGAACACGTACACGTCGGCGTTGAACGTCTGCTCCTCCGCCGCCCCTCCTTCAGGAGTCCACGTGCGTCCCGTCAACCCAGTGAACGTGATCCGTGAGGGTCGTCGTTGCGCCCACGCCTGCACGTACGCCGAAGCCTTCACCTCGATGCGAGTCCCGTCAGGGGCGAGGACGTCGTAGGCGTCCCATTCCACCCTCGGACCCGTGGCTCCGACAGCGCGCGCGACGAGGAACTCAGCCAAGTACCCGCGCACGTTGTTCATCCGAAGGTCCGACATTGCGAACCGCCAGAAATCAATGACGCTCGATTCGAGACCGGTGAACGGTTCCGACCCGTCCAAGACGAGCGGGAGCGGCGGGTCGGTCCAGGCTTGCGCGGAGGATCGCGTGTCTTGACCGGCGTCACCGTCCGCAATCATGGTGCGTTTTCAATCGCCGCCCTGGCGGCCAGAGTCGCCGTACGGAATCGTTCGAGGGTCGTCACCATCCAGTCGAGAACGGGCCCGGTGTCGGGGTCGAGCACATCGGCTGTTTCCGGCCGGTCCACGTAGATCCGGCAGGCCTTGCGACCGGGGAGCGGATCGAAGAACACCGAGTCGCCGAACTCGTCAACGAACGGTGCCCGATGGGCGGAGAATTGTTCGAAGCGTTCGAGGTTGAGGTCCCCGTCCGGGTGCCCAAAGTACAACTCGATTCGTGGCGACGTGAGGGTGAACAGGGCGCCGTAGTGAATGCCCGAAACTCCGTAGGGGAGGGTCGTCCACGAGGAGGTGGGCGGGATGGTGCTGTTGGTCCAGGTCGGGTGATCGCGATTCACTCGCTCAAGGAACTCGCCCCAAAACTCTCGGTACGCAGCAGCCTTGCCAGACAGCGACGCGGTCTTGTCGACGTGCACCCGCTTCGTCCAGTCGTTGGGCTTCGCGACGACCTTGAACAGGGGCGCGGGACGGCTGTCGTCGATCTGGACGGCTGCGATCTCGACCCCGAAGAAGCGAATGCCTTCGCCGGTGTTCTCGTTGAGCCAGTCCAGCGCGGCACGGTGCTCGTCTCGGAACGATGGGGCGCACCAGACGATGGTTGACGGGTCGGTACCGCCCGCGTAGGTGAGTATCTGCCCCAGGTGGCCGTGGTCGGTCTGCTCCAGTTGGTTCTCGACGATCACCACGTTGCCGGTGGAGAGGTCGTTGCCGATCAAGTCCAGCGAGAAGCCGCCGACCCGGTGTTCGGCCTGGGTGAGTTCGAGTTCCATACCGAGCGCTTCGCCAAGGACGTCAGCGGCCGACAACATCCAACGGGTGAAGTCGTGCGCCTCGTGCTTCCACACTGTCCGCACGTCGATCTGCTGCAACCGTCCAAGGGGGTCTTTCATGAACGGCATGCTGCCACGGGCAGGGGGCAACCGGTTTCTTTTTGGATCTGACGACCGCCGATCAGGAGGCGGTAGTCGCTTCGGACGTGGGACTTGGAGAGGGCGGCTGGCTGACAGGCAGCGCCCGCACAGCGGTCACCTCACCGCGGCCAGGCTTCGCGACTTCGGCCGCTTCCACTCGACCTGAACAGCGGTGTCGAGGGCGGCGCGGTCGTTCCCGTTCGCGGTCTCGCCAGCGACGTCGATCAACCGGAAGGTCGCGGGGCGGGGTTGGGTCCGTTCGGCACGCCAGTCGATGCTGGAGCCTGTTGTCGGGAGGTCGGGTGCGCAGACGGTGCATGCCGGGTACACGCCGACCTTCCAGTTCAACTCGTCCCCGGTGGCAGACGCCAGCCACGTGTAGCAGTCGTCGCCGGCCTTCACGGCGACCTGGATGGCGGTCCGGGCAGCCGGGTCCGCGCCGTCCACGGCCTGCACCCCAACGGCACGGCCAAACGCCGCCGCGGCAGCGGCCTCAAAGGTCTGGGTGTCCCCAAGGTCGTCGCGACGCTGGTTGATGTCACGCACCCCTTGGTGTCCATTGACGAGGCTCACGGTGAGCATCGTCGTAACCATCAGGCCAGGACGATGGATGCGAGGACCTCGATCAGCGTGAAGCCATCGTCAGCCTGGGTTTGCGCGCTCATGCTGTGCTCCCAGCGGGGTTTCCCTCGTTATCGGCGCGTAGAAGGCGATCACATGTTCAACTCGTGGGCTCCCTCTCCGACCCGGTCAGGCGTTTCAGCGAGTCCCAACGGCCGTATGCGTCATAGATGTTCTTCTCCGTCGCGAGCATGTATCGCCAAGTGCCAAAGGAGCCAGTGTCGTTAACTTCCCGGACCCACGCGTCCGCGGCTGCCTTCTTCTCTTGGGCGTCGGACTCGCGCGCGGCTAGGTCGCTCTTCCCTTCGATCAGCCAGTGCACGCCGTCGGAATCGATCGTGATGAAGTCCGGGTAGTAGCGGCCGCCTGCCCACTCGATCCAGATTTCTCCCGCGTGCTCGCCCGAGGTGTAGATCCGATTCCACCACTCGATTCCGTCGCTCTCGTCGAAGAGCCGCGCAAGCCGGAACTCCGTTCTTTCGGCATCGAAGGCTGCGGCGTTCTCGATGCTTCTCGACCACGGCCCGTACCACTCGTGCTTCTGGAAAACCTGCTCGTAGGGCGTCTTCAAAGGGTGGGGAAGAATGAGGCTGGGTGGGAGCCGGGGGATGCTGACGACTCGATACCGGTAGGTCGGCTGGGAGGCGAGATCTTCGTAGGTGCTTCGAATGAGCGCTTCGAGAGCGCGGGTGGCGAGTTTGCTTCGCTCGACGCTCCAGTCGGTGTCAGCGCCTTCACCTGTCGGCGTGCCAGCGCCGTCGAGGAAGGCTCCGATGACGGCTTCAGCGGCGATGACCTCATCGACTTCCTGAGGGACGATCGAGAGACCAAGCACGCGGCCGACCATCTCCGCCTCGACCTGCGCGACCGGCTGAGTGATGTTTGTGGCCAGCACCTGCTTGAGGGTCTCAATCGAAATCTCAACATCATCCTGGAGATTTCGACGCACATCGATCACCTTGCGAACGAGATAGATCTGAGGGTCAAAAAGGTAGCGGCGGCCAAGGTCACGAGCCTGACCGAGATCGACATCGGTCAAACTGAAACGACGAGGGACGACCTCGCGCTCGCGGCGGGGGAACTGTATGTCAGGCGCGCTCTGCTTGGCTTTCTTGAGCATCTTGGTGGGCGCTGACGCCGCTTCAGTCGTCTCCTCCTGAACGAGTTCGAAATCTCGCACGGTGAGAATCACGTCACTACCAGGTTCGCCATTCTCGTCTTCCTCGCGTTCGAGAATGAGGGAAATCTGCGCAGGATCCTCGTCGCTGCCCGGGATGTGTGCGCGGCCTATTGGTGGGGTGGTGCCACCAGGTATCCCCGGAGACGGAGTTGCAGATGTTGGTGTTGCTGTCACGAGTTTCTGCAGAAGCGAGTCTTTGCGTGCGAGCAGTTCAGACCACGCGTCATGGGCGACGATATCGACTGTATCGATCGCCTCGATGTTGGTGCGTCTCCCGTAGGGGAGGCGAAGACCGCGGCCAAGGATCTGCTCCGTCAGGGTTTCAGACGCGAGGGCGCGGAAGGCGACGATGACGCCGATGTTCTTGACGTCCCAGCCCTCCTTGAGTTTGTTCACTGCGACGATCGCGCGCACTGGTGACGTCGGGTCTTCGACCGACTTCAGCGCCTCCAGTGCTTCGTTCGATGAACCCGAGATGATCAGCAGAACTTGCCCATCACCCGGGAGGAGTTGGGGTCTCGTGAGGATCTCCGCGAGTTCCGTGGCGGCGGCCTTGTCCTTCGCCACTACGAAGAGAACTGGCGTCACGGGGGTGATGTCTCGCTCGGCAGCGTGCCGATGCCAGGCTGGCTCTTTCACGTTTCGCAGGTGTACGGCGTCGGCGAGTTGTTCCTCCGCCGATTTGTGGCCATCTTGTCGGTAGACGATGACGGGCTTCTTGACCAACTCGTCTGCTATCGCTTGAGCGAGTGAGTAGCGGTAGATGATCCGCTTGTCGTTGGGGTCTTCGGGGGTGGCTGTGAGCCCGATCAAGCAGCGGGCACCGAGTTCTCGGATCGTTGCTTCGAACTTCTCAGCGCCGCCGGAGTAGGCGTGAAACTCGTCTCCGAACACGATCAGGTCGGGCTGCTGTCTTAGGTAGTCGAAGAACGGCAAGTCGAGCCACTCGTTGTGATCGCGAACCTGACGCGAGGCGCTTTCGCCGTTTGCTTGCCGAGTTGGCGGGAGCATGCCTTGGACCGTCAAGATGAACAACTTCACCGCATTCGGGTCGCGGAGCGCCGCTGCGACGGCACCGTTCTGCGCCTGGTCGGCCGTGATGACCACAGGGCTGAACTCGGACCCGCTGATGAACTTCCGGCTTCCGGCGGTGAAGTTGTCGATCGTCTTCTTGAGGATCGTGTCCAGGTTGACAACGATGACGAAGTCGCGGACACCCTGGATTGCGAGGTACTCGATGAGGGCTGCCGCTAGGTAGGTCTTTCCGACGCCGGTGGCGAGGTCCGCAATCACCTCGGGCTTTTCGCCCTCTTCGATCGCTTTGACCACGGCAGCGAGTGCTTCGGCGTTCGGGAGTCGTAGGTCGAAGCGGGATGCCACCTCGTCGATCAGAGCCGCGTCGTAGTAGATGTCGGTCGTCATCGGATCACTCTCGCTCTCTCGATCAGATCGCTGGGCGCCTTGAGAACTCGTGAACCGGGACGCTTCTCGCGAAGGAACAGCGAAACGTCTGGGACATAGGACCGTCCCACGAGGAAGAGAACTTCATCGTCGTTGAGGCTCAAGAGCGCGGACTTTGCGACGTTCTCGTCGATCGACCCATCGACTACGACGAGGGCGGCCCTGCCTCTCACGCCGTCGACGCCATCGCGCTCGGGCGAACGAGTGAAACCCAAGTTTGCGGCAACGTAGTCCGTGAGATCTGGACCGGCGACATCGGGAGTGAACAGAGTTAAGCCGGCGTGCTGGACGTATACGGTCGGTTCGACGCGCAGGGTCGCGAATCCGCCGCCGTGTTCCCAGATGACAGTCGACTCATCTCGCGTGTCTAGGTGCTCCTTCAGGAGTGACTTCGCTTGTTTCGATACGTCGATCGTTCCGATGGGCTCAAGAGACTTGAGAACGCGAAGTGCTGTTCTAGCCTCGATCGCGTTCATCGAGGGCTCGTCCGACTTCTGGTCTGCCTTTACCACGGCGGCAAGCGCCTTCGCCATATCGAGGTGTAGGGGCCGAGCATCATCATCGAAGACCTTGTTGGTGATGGACAGTGCTCTCTTCGCTTCTTCCGGGTCTAGGTTCTCCGGCCACGACTCGGGATCTTTCGCGACGCGATCAGTCATGATCGATACGCCCCGACGGTCAGTCCCATCGACAACCCTCGAAAGCCGCGGTTTGGTGAACGTGTCGACCGTTTCCTCGATTGCCTCGACTGTCACCCAGCGTCGCTGCAACTTGTGAGCCACGGCTGCTGTGGTCCCGGACCCAGCAAAGCAGTCGAGCACGATGTCGCCATGGTCCGAGCCGATTGAAAGGACTCGGTGAAGTAGCCGCTCGGGCTTTGGAGTGGCAAAGGGAGCGCGACCAGGGAAGAGCGCTTTGATCTCTGCCTTCCCTGTGCGGTTGCTTCCCACGTCGCTCTTGGTCCAGAACGTGCGCGGCACCAAGCCGCCGACGTCATCTAGGAAGCGCTTGAATTTTGGATTCTGATCTTGATTAGGCCCCCACCAGATGCGGTCATCTGCATGCAGTTCCCAAAGCCGGTCCTCTGAGATCCGCCAGTACCCGCCGTCCGGTGGACCGTCAATGATGCGACCGGATGGGGTCTTAATGGGATAAACGCCCTTGCTGTACGGCTTGCTTGCGGAGAGGTTGTCTCCGAACCAGCGGCCCCGAGGGTCATCATCCGGGTTGGTGTACTTCGCATCCACGGCTGCTGTCCGGGCGAGTCGATTGGGTCGCCACCGATCCTTGTCCTTTGCGTAGACAAGGATGAAGTCCTGATCAATGCTGAAGTATGTAGCGCTGCTGTTTGGCGAATCGGCCTTCTCCCAGCAGATCTCGGCTACAAAATTCGAGGCGCCGAAAACCTCGTCAAGAACCAGGCGCGCTCGGTGAACCTCCTCGTCGTCGAGGTGGAGCCATACTGATCCATCTTCACTCAGCAGGGTATGAATCGTGGCGAGGTAGTCGCGGATGAGGGTGAGCCAGATCGAATGCTCGAACTTGTCGTCATAGTGGTCGAAGGTCTGCCCGGTGTTGAAGGGCGGGTCGATGTAGACCTGCTTGACCCGTCCCTTGTACTCCGATGCGTACTCCGGGATCCGAGTCAGAGCACGCAGCGCGTGATACGCGTCTCCTTGAATCAGGAGGTTGTCGGCAGGGGTGCCTGATGTGTCTCCAACAGTCCCCGTCCTTGAGAGACGTCGTACTTCTGTGAGCCTAGGGTCGTCACGGCTGACCCACCTGAAGCCACCGCTTCCGTCGGGCAGGACGCCCATCTCCTTGTTTGCCCAGGTCAGGCTCAGACGCGTACTCACGGAACTCCGCTTCGTTGGTGACGTGTAGCGATGAGGCTAGCCGGAGGGCAGGTGCGCCTTGCTGTCGCGGCAGTTCATGACCGCTTCCGCAAGATTCTGCAACGGAAGCGGCCCAGCGAGGTGTCGGCTACGGCCAGAAGCCAGTCGTGCAGACTCCGGAGTTTCTGAGCGCGTTGTGAGCGGTCGTGCTCTGCCCGGCTCCACGTACAGGTTTGACATACCGTCAACGCGGCTCGCCTGGCCGTCGCCGCCCCCTGGGTGGTGCTGGCCGCGATGAGCCTGCAGCCGGAGGTCGTCGCGCGGTACGCGACGGGCACGGGCGCGGTCGTGCTGGTGGGCGGCGCGGTGGTGTGCGTCGTGGCCTACCGGCTCATGCTGTGGCTCGGTCGGCTGCCGGAGGAACGGCGGGTGCTGGCATGACGGCCACGCTCCTGGGAGCAGCAGCGGGCGCCGCGGCGGCGGTCGGGCTGCTGCTGGTCGTCGTGGCCTGGTGGCAGGTGCGGCGTCCGACGCCGGCGATGCGGGTCGACCCCTACCTGAGCGACCTCGTGCCCGTCCGGACGCGGGCCTCGAGCACGGTCGGTGCGGTCTACGGCCCGTGGCTGCGTGGCGCGGCGGAGCTCGTCGGGCGGCTGACAGGTGGGACGGCGAGCGTCGAGCGGCGGCTGGTGCGGCTCGGCTCGCCCTACGGCGTCGACGCGTTCCGCGTGCAGCAGCTGGCGTGGGGTGCGGCGGGCTTCGCCGCGGCGGCGGCGCTCGCGGTGCTGGTGTGGAGCACGTCGGGTGGTTCGCCGGTCGTGCTGCTGACGCTGTGCGGCGTGGGTCTGGTGGGCGGGGTGCTGGGTCGCGACTCGGCCCTCAGCTCGCAGGTGGCCCGCCGGGAGGAGCAGCTGGCGGAGGAGTTCCCCGCCGTCGCCGACCTGCTCGCGCTGGCGGTCGCCGCGGGCGAGAGCCCCGTCGCCGGGCTCGACCGCGTGCTGCGGGTGCTGCGGGGTGCGCTCGCCGACGAGCTCGGTCGGGTGCTCGCCGACGTCCGCACCGGGCACACCGTGCCGGCCGCGTTCGACGCGTTGGCGGCGCGCACCGGTGTGGCCAGCATCGCCCGGTTCGCCGAGGGTCTCGCGGTGGCCGTCGACCGTGGAACCCCGCTCGTCGACGTGCTGCACGCGCAGGCCGCCGACGTGCGGGAGTCCGCCCGCCGCGAGCTGATGGAGTCCGGTGGCCGCAAGGAGATCCTCATGATGATCCCCGTCGTCTTCCTCGTCCTGCCCGTCACGGTCGTGTTCGCGTTCTACCCGGGCCTCGTCGGCCTGCGTCTGTCGAGCTGAAGGAGTGGTGTCATGTCGTCCCTGACCCTGCGGCTGAGGTCGCGTCTGCTGGAGCCGCCGCACGACGAACGGGGTGACGTGCCGGGCTGGGTGATGATCACCGTCATGTCCGCCGGGCTCGTCGCGGTGCTGACGGCGGTCGCCGGTCCCGAGCTGACGGCGATGCTGCGCGACGCGCTGAGCTCGGTGCGCTGATGCGCCGCGAGCGCGGTTCGGCGGTGGTCGACTTCGTGCTCGTCATGGTGCTGCTGGTGCCCCTGGTGCTGGGGATCGTGCAGCTCGGGCTGGTGCTGCACGTGCGCAACACGCTGACCGCAGCCGCGTCAGACGGAGCGAGGGCCGGCGCGCCGCTGGGGGCGACGCCCGAGGAAGCGGAGGCGCGGGCGCGGCGGATGATCACCGACTCGCTCTCGGCCCGGTACGCGCGGTCGGTGAGCGCGACGCGGACGTCCCTCGACGGTGCGCCGGCGGTCGTCGTGCGGGTGCGGGCCAGGGTGCCGGCGCTGGGCGTCCTGGGGCCGGGCGTGGCGCTCGACGTGCGCGGGCGGGCGCTGGTGCAGGTGGAGCCGTGAGGGACGAGCGGGGGTCGGCGCCGGTGGAGCTGGTGTGGCTGACGATCCTGCTGCTGGTGCCGTTCGTCTACGTGATGATCGCGGTGTTCGACGCGCAGCGGGCCGCGTACGCGGTGTCGTCGGCGAGCAAGGCGGCGGCGCGGGCGTACGTGCAGGCGCCGGACACGGTGACGGCGGCCCAGCGCGCGCGACGTGCAGCAGCCGTGGCGTTGGGTGACCAGAGGGTCCAGGCCGACGTGGAGGTGGTGTGCCTGCCGTCGCCGTCGTCGTGCCTGCAGCCGGGTTCGTCGGTGCGGGTGTCGGTGAGGACGGTGCAGCCGTTGCCGCTGACGCCGTCGGTGCTGGGGGACCAGGTTGGTGGGGTCGCGGTCGACTCCTCGCACGTCGAGCCGTATGGGTCGTTCCGGGAGGGCCGATGACGCGCGCGGACGAGCGGGGCAGCGTGACGGTGATGACGATCGGCTTCCTGGTGCTGATCGCGCTGCTTCTGGCGGTGGTGGTGAACGCGACCGCGGCCTACCTGCAGCGTCAGGAGGTCGCGAACCTGGCCGATGGCGCGGCGCTGGCCGCGGCCGACGGTCTCGACGAGGCCGCCTTCTACGCGAACCAGCGCGTCGAGCTCGATGCAGCGTCGGCGCGGGCCCTGGTCGGTGACTACCTGGCAGGGGAGGAGTTGTCCTCCGTACGGGTGGGCGTCGTGGACGGGACGGTCACGGTGAGGCTGGAGCGCGTCGTCGCCCTTCCCCTGACCCCACCCGGCTGGCCCGACCGTACGCGTGTGTCGGCCGAGGCGTCGTCGCAGCTGCGCGAGCCAGCCGGGTGAGAGTCTCGGCCGCTACTTCAAGGTGACCAGCCGCATCGCGTCCGGGCTGGACGTCTGCTTGACGTAGATGAAGCTGCTTCCGCTCAGACGGCGCGAGCCGGTGTCATTGCTGCCCGGGAGGGAGAAGAGCCTCCCGCGTCGCAGGTCGAGGAGATAGGCGCGGTCGCCGGTGGAGAAGCTGACCCAGTCGTCGGTGCCGTTGAGGTAGCCGACTGTGTTCTTGCCGAGGTCGACGGTGGAGCGTCCGTGCTCGGTCGACTCGACGGTCAGGCGGCGGCGACCGTCGGCCGTCGTGCAGGCGACGCGGACACCTTTCGCAGCGAAGGCGCCGCAGTCCGCCGGCAACCCTGCGCCCGTGACCTCTCCGGAGGACCCACGGTCCGGGTCCCAGCGTGCGAGCGTGCTGTCGACGAGGACGTCGAGCTCGCGTCCCGCGGCCCAGGCACCGGTCGCCTTCGGCACGACCTTCTCGAGCCTGCCGCCCGTCAGTGGCACGCGGTAGGCGGAGGTCTGGACGACGTTCTGCTGGTCGTCCACACGATCGACCGCGACGACGTAGACGTCGTCGCCCACGACCTGCGGCCGGATGGCGTCAGGAGACGGCCAGGGCGGATTCTCAATGCCCAGCTGCTGGTAGGACGCGAGCTCCTTCTCCTCTCCCGTCTTGAGGTCGAGCGCGTACAGCCGCCACGGCATGGCGTCATAGTTACCCTGCGTGGTCTCGGTCCAGACGACGGTCTCGCCGTCGACGGCCACGTCGACGATGTAGCGCGGGGAGCCCGGCTTGCCGTGGCGGGCAAGCTCCGTGACGTCGCTGGTCTTCGGGTCGACGGATATCAGCGCACCTCCCCGTGGGTCGTCCTCGGAGGGCTGACCCGACTTTGAGGTGCCCGAGAGAGACATGATCAACCGGCCCCCCACACGGTCGAAGTAGACGACACGCTGTCCGTCCAGGACCGTGGGGATGCGCGACTTCACGGTGTAGTCGTCGCCCTCCTTGAACGACGCGGGCGCGGGGGAGAGCGCGAACTGATGCTGGGGCTCCGGCTCGTCCGTCGTCGTGCAGGACGTCGTGCTGAGGACGACCGCCGCCATCACCGAGGCGATGGCGGCGGTCTTGTGCGCTGAGGTCACAGGACGACGCCCCACGGCTGGGTGAAGATGCGCATGCTCGTGTTCCTCATGGCGTTGGTCTTGCGCGGAGCCTTCGACTGGCCCGTGTTCGTCCACCGGCCCGCGACCGGGTCCGCGTAGGCGAGCCTCGAGCCCGAGCCGGAGTAGCCGTAGCCCATGATCAGGTGGTCGATCGTGAACGTCTGGTAGTGGTAGTTGTAGTGAGGGGTGTCGTCCCCGGCCAGCTCGCGCGTCCCGTACACCACGGCGCGGTTGTAGACGCCGATCGAGTTCACGACACCGCTCTTGATCGACGCCGCCGACGGGCTCCGGACGAGCCGGGAGTTGAAGCCGGCCCACCTCCTGAGCGTGAGCGGGATGCGCGTCATGTTCGTGCCGCTCGTGGTGGTCGCGAGGTACCTGGGTGCGGCCAATGTCGTTTGCGAGATGGTGTCGGAGGAGTTGTAGCGGCTCCGCTCGCAGAGGCTGCACGAGGCGCGGATCGCCATCGCGACGGACGCTGGCCCGCAGTAGTAGGAGGTGCGCTGGGTGGAGTGGCGAACCGGCAGCGCCTTCTGCGTCGCCGCCGCCATCACGCTGGCACCGGAGTCGGACGTGGTCGACGCGTCGGTGGAGAAGTCGGGCTCGGGCTCGACCTCCGAGTACGGCCGTCCGGCGACGCGCTCGACCTCCGCGCGTGCCGCTGCGATCCGCTCGTCGAGCGACGGCTCACCGTCCGCCTGCGCGGTCGCGGTGGAGGCTCCACCGGCCAGGTACTTCTCGGCGTACAGCGCGTGCAGTTTGTCGAGGGCGTCGTTCAACGGCTTCTCGGCCTGCACCGAGGGCAGGTCCCCGAGCGACTCGTACCCGCTGGGCAGCGCGATGCCCCGTCCCTCGGGCGTGGCCGGCTCGTCCGCCGCGGAGGCCGGCGCCGCCGCGAGCAGCGCGGCGATCGTGACGGCGGACAGGACGGCGAGGCCGAAACCGGTCGTCGTGCGTTGCCTCCGGTGGTGTCGCGAACTGAACATGATGTGTCCCCCTGGGAGCGTCGACGGTGTGTGCGTCGATCAACCCATGGGAGGAGCCGCGGGCAGAAGCGTTCGAACGATCTTCTGAAGACGGCTTGACAACGCCGCTCGCCGAGCCGTATTCGGAGGCGCTGGTCCCATCACCCGGGTGCCGCGATGCCTCGCCCTCAGCGCGTGTACTGCCCCTTCCGCTGCAACGCCGAGCCGACGGCGAAGCCGATGAGCAGCATCGCGATCGCGAGGACGGCGTGCAGCCAGGTGTCGGCGGTGTCGACCGGCACGACGTTGGAGTCGGAGCCGTGGTCGATCACGAGCCCGTAGATCGTGAGGGCGGCGTAGACGATGCCGCTGCCCACCAGGTAGGCGGGAGCGAGGCGAGGGCGGAGGGCCGCCGCGAGGCCGAGCAGGCCGAACAGCACGTGCACGAGGTTGTGCAGCACCGACACCTGGAACACGCCGAACAGCTCCGCGCCGCTGTGGTGGCCGCTGCCGCTCAGCTGGTCGAGGTCGGTCGTGACGCCCGGGACGAAGCCCAGCACGCCGACGAGGAGGAACACGGCACCGAAGAGGAGGGCAGCCCCGCGGGCGAGGACGACGGGGTCCTCGTCAGGGCGCGGGCCGGTGCTGGACAGGTGGTGGCTCTCGGACACGGTGGTACCTCTCGGTGCTGGTCAGGTCGGGACAGGACAGGGCAGGTCAGGCGAGTGCAGGTCAGGCGGCCCCGACGACGCGGGCTATCGAGGCCGCGGCGCGGGCGCCGTCGAGGAAGGGCTCGCCGTGACCGGGCAGCACGACGTCGGCGTCGGTCTCGGCGATGGCGTCGAGCGACGCGAGCGCCCGGTCGCGGTCACGCGTCCCGGCCCGCGCGACGACGCGGGGCCCGCGACGTCCGGTGTACGGGTCGAGGGTCACCAGGGCGTCGCCGGTGAGCACGACGCCACGGTCGGGCAGGTGGAAGGCCACGTGACCGTCCGTGTGACCCGGCGTGGGCACCGCGCGCAGACCGCCCGGGAGCAGCGTGTGCTCGTCCTGCACCAGCACCGGACTGTCCAGCCCCTCGACGGCGAGCGCACCGGCCCGCACCATCGCGGCGAGGTGACGCCACGAGCCGGGGTGCAGCGCCGGATAGAGCAGCCGAGGTCGCCCCGGACGGTAGGTGTAAGGACGCCGCGCGATCGGCCCGTCACCGGTGTGCACCCAGGTGTGCACGCCACGCCGCTCGGCCGCCGCGCACACCCCCAGGTGGTCGAAGTGCGCGTGCGTGAGCACCACGGCCTCCAGCGACTCCCAGCTCATCCTGCGACGCCAGAGCAGCTGCTCGACCAGGGGCCGACACCCAGGCAGGCCGCCGTCGATGAGGACGCCACCCCGGTGGGTGTCGTCCTCGACGAGGTAGCAGCAGGTCGACGCGTGCTCCACCCGGTGGACGCCAGGTGCGACGTCGAGCGTGATCACCATCGGCCTCCTGCTGCCGTGACCGCCAGCGCCGCCCACCACGCCGCCACGAAGACGACGAGGCGGGCGACGCCGCGCGGCACCGCAGGCGCGGTCGGCGCCTGCCGTGCGTAGGCGACCGGGCTCACGACAGCGCGTCCTTCGCCTTGTCGATGAGCCCCTTCGTCTCCTGCAGCTCCTGCGTCCCGTAGAGACGCGGGTCGCCCGGAGCCAGCTCGGGGATCTGCCCGTGCGCCTCGATCAGCGCCGAGC
>SXGT01385752.1_pt1 | contig 53959 bp, 48 predicted proteins | sample 3176221 | NCBI WGS metagenome assembly SXGT01 (sample SAMN11356862, study PRJNA531348) | freshwater metagenome | isolation source: freshwater sample F1-120 | place: China: Fuxian Lake, Yuxi | collected 2017-12-25
CCAAGCTCTCGGGCGGCGTGGCCGTGATGCGCGCGGGCGTACCCTCCGAGAGCGAGGTGAAAGCGCACAAGGACGTGCTCGACGACGCGTTCAGCTCCACCAAGGCCACGGTCGCGGAGGGCAGCGTGCCCGGCGGCGGGCTCGCGTTGCTCAAGCTCGCCGATGCGCTGGCGCCCGAGGAGGGCGCGGTCTCCGTGGCGAGCACCCTGCTGCTCACGGACGCCACGATGACCGAGACGGCGCGCAAGGGCGACGAGAGGGAGTCGCACGAGCCCGAACTGTGAGCGCAGCGGGCCGCCCAGCGCTCACGCCTCGAGGTGGACGTCCCAGTACGCGTCGCTCACGAAGCGTGCCCAGCTCTGGCGCACGCGTCCGATCGGCACCTCGAGGATCGGCGACCAGCGCGGCTTCACAGGCTGCTTCAGCAGTCGCATGCCAGCTTCCTCGGGCGTGCGATCGCGCTTCCTGTGGTTGCAGTCCGTGCACGCGAGCACGCAATTCTCCCACGAGCTGCGGCCGCCGCGCGCGCGCGGGAACACGTGGTCGATCGAGAGTTCCTTCGTGCCGGGACGGCGACCGCAGTACTGACAGCGGTTGTCGTCGCGCCGGAACAGGTTGCGGCGGCTGAAGGACGCGGCCGGGTTCGGCTGGCCGCCGAAGTGCGTGAGCACCACGATCTCGGGGACCTTGATGCACAGCTTGACCGTGTGGATCACGGGCTCGTCGGGCGCGACGGCGAGGCTCACCCAGCTTTCGAAACCGTGCAGCTCGTAGCTCTCGGGCACCACGGCCTTCGCGGTGCCGTTGAACATGAGCCGCAGGGCGTCGTAGGCGGTCGTCGTGTCGATCGGGAGCCACGACGAGTTGAGCACCAAGGCCGGCTGCGCAAGGACACTCACGGTGCTCATCACTCATTTGAGGCTAGTCCCGGACGCGTGGAAAGCAAGTTTGTGCCCCGTAGCGACACGGTGCGGGCTGCTGGAAACAGCGCGAGCGCCCGAGGCCGCGTAGGGCCCCGGACGCTCGCAGCGTGGAAGCGGGCCGCTCAGGTCTGAGCGGGCTCGGCGGTGATGGCGCGCTGGGCGTCGCAGCGCTCGCCTTCGATCGCCATCAGCATCTCGCGAGTGACGTCGCCGGTCGGATAGTCGCCGGTGAAGCAGGCGTTGCAGAACTTCTCAATCTTCTGGTTGCCTGCCCGCGCCGACTCATTCATGGCCTCGCGATCGAGGTAGACGAGGTGGTCGACGCCGATCTCGTGCGCGATCTCCTCGATCGAGCGGTTGGTCGCGACAAACTCGGTCTTGGTCGCCATGTCGATGCCATAGGGGCACGGACTCACGAGCGGCGGGCTGGTGACGGCCAAGTACACCTTGCGCGCACCCGCAGCGCGGGCCATCTGCACGATGCGCCGCGAGTTGTTGCCGCGCACGCCCGAGTCGTCGACGAGCAGCACGTCCTTGCCCGCGAACTCGAGCGGGATCGTGTTGAGCTTGCGCCGCACCGAGGTCGTGCGCGCGCCGTGGCTCGGCATGATGAACGTGCGGCCGATGGAGCGGTTCTTGACGAGTCCTTCGCGGTACGGGACGCCAATGGCCTCGGCCATCGACATCGCCGCCTCGCGCGAGCTGTCGGGAATCGGGATGACGACGTCCGGCACCGGCGCGCCCCCGCGCTTCCACTGGTCGCCGAGCTCCTTGCCGAAGCGGCGCCGCGTGCGATAGACGGAGATATCGTCGAGCATCGAGTCGGGACGAGCGAAGTAGACCCACTCGAAGATGCAGGGACGATGCGGCTTTTCGCCGAGCTTGCGCTGGTGGATCGTGCGCGTGGCGTCGACGTAGACGCACCCGCCGGGGCCGATGTCGAGTGTGCGGTCGTAGCCGTTGACGTCGAGCACCACCGACTCGCTGGCGCAGGCGTAGCTTGTGCCCTGCTCGGTCTGCTTCTGTCCGAACACGATCGGCTTGATGCCGAACGGGTCGCGGAAGCACACCATGCCCCCGTCCGCGAGGATCGCGACGACGGAATAGGCGCCCTTGACCTTCTCGTGCACGACCTTCACCGAGGCGAACACGTCCTCCGGCGTCGGCTTCTGCGTCGGCTTGACGCGGTCGGCCAGTGCGCGCGCGAACACGTACAGGATCACCTCGACGTCGCACGAGGAGCCGAGGCGTACGCCCTTGAGCGCGAGGCGCTCCTTGAGCTCGATAAAGTTCGTGACGTTGCCGTTGTGCGCCATGGCGATGCCCATGGGGAACACCATGTGGAACGGCTGCACGTCCTCGTCCGAGCCGACGCCTACGGTCGGGTAGCGCACGTGGCCGACGCCGATCGGGCCGCGAAGGCGCGCCATGTTGCGCTCGTTGAACACGTCGCGGACGAGTCCGAGGCCCTTCTTGACGTGGAACTTGTCCGTGAAGGTCGTGATGCCGGACGCGTCCTGGCCGCGGTGCTGCACCGCGAGCAGGCCTTCGTAAATCTCGAGGGCCACGTCGCTGCCGTTGGGACCGTAGATGCCGATGAAGCCGCACATTCGAGCGCCCGATCTCCGTGAAGTTGACCGGCGCGCTTTGACAGGTTGCGCCGGGCGGGCAGAGTGTAGCGGCGGGACGCCCGCGCCCCACGCTCTGCCTCGAACGCCCCGAGGAGTCGCCCCAAGCCCCTTCCGGCGCCCGAGATGGGTCGTCAGGGTCGGCGCAGGAACTCGATGTAGCGCGTGCGTGCGGCACCGAAGCCGACGCCCGACTCGATCTCAGTCACGAAGTCGAGCGCGCCCTGCTGGAGGCGGCGGCGCTCGGCGAGCAGTGCCTCGCGCTGGAAGCGGTCGATCCCGACGGCGGGCGGCGGATCCTCGCCGGCGGCCAGCCAGCGGTAGGCGAGCAGCGGGTAGCTGCCGTAGGCCGCGAGCGGAGCGTGGAACTCGATCCACGGGTCGTCGTCTGTGTTGGCCCGCTCCGCATGGGCCGCGATGGCGGCGAGGTCCGTCTCGCCGGCGAAGCAGCAACCGAGGAGCTCCTCCGCCGACTCGATACCGACGTCGGCCAGCAGCTCGCGCACCGCGGAATCCTCCATGCGCTCGGCGACACGCGGCAGTTCGATCTCGAGTGGCCCCTCGCCTCCGAGCAGCAGCATGTCGTAACCCGTGACCCACGCGGTCGCGTGCGGGAACACGCGCCGGAAGGTGCGCACGATGCCGGCGATGTCGCTCGGCGCGAGGTCGTACAGCGGAATCCACTGCGACATCAGCCCACCCGGCGCGAGCCGCGCGCGCCCGAGCCGGTAGTACTCCTCGGTGTACAGGTAGGCCGAGCCGCTGACGCACGGGTCGATGGGGTCGGCCGAGATCACGTCGAAGCGCTCGTCCGTGCGCGCGAGCCACGCTCGGCCGTCATCGGCCACGATGCGCACGTCCGCCCGCGCGTGCAGCGCGCCGTTCCAGACCTCGAAGCGCCGCGCCGCCTCGATCACGGCCGGGCTGATCTCCACCACCACGAGCTCACCCCCGCAGGTCGCCATGGCGGCCGAAGTCATACCCGTGCCGAGTCCGATGCAGGCGAGCTTGCGCGGCTCGGGATGCGCGAGCGTGGAGATCGCGCCGAGCAGATATTGCAGACGACGGTCGATGAAGATCGACGAGGCCACGGTCTTGCCGTTGACGCGCAAGTTGCGGATGGGCTCGGGCTCCGTCACGTCGAGGAACTCCTGCACCTTGGCGCTCGAGGCCGGAGAATCGGCCGCGAATACCGTGCGCATCTCCTCGCGCGTCCCGGGCGGGTGGCCGGGAAGGAGCGCGAACAGGCCGCACAGCCCCGCGAGCAACGCGCCAACGCGCAAGGCGCGTCCAGAGCCCTCGCGACGCGCTGAGTCGCTCCACAGGAGTCCGATGCCCGCGCCGATCGGAACCGCGATCGCGACCGCGAAGGAGCCGCGCAGGCCGAGCAGCGGCAGCAACACGAACGAAGCGAGCAAGGACCCAGCGATCGAGCCGAGGGTGTTCCACAGGTACACGCGCCCGAGCGAGGCACCAAGCTCCGCGCGCGAGGCTCGCGCCCACGCGAGCGCCGCCGGAAAGAACGCGCCCGAGAGGAACGTGGGCACGAGCAACGCGAGCGCCGAAAGCTCGACCGCCAGCCGCAGGTAGCGCGAGGGCGGGTACTCGCTCACCCGCTCGCCCGGCTCGAGCAGCGAGATGTTGTCCGGACCGAACAGCAGATCTTCGCCGCCCGCGCGCTGGCGCAGCGCGACGAGACCCACACCGATGGACAGCGCGAATGCCAGTGCGAGCACGCCCAGCAGGGTCGCGGGGCGACGCGTGCGTTGCCCGAGGTGACCGCCCGCAGCGCCGCCGGCCGCGATGCCGAACAGGAATACCGCGACGATGGCCGCGAAGACGTACACGGTGCCGCCGAGCAGCGAATGCAGGACGCGGTTCGCGAGCACCTGCAGCGCAAGAGACGACGCGCCGAGCAGCGCGACCGCGGCGAGAAGCGCCTTGCGCGGCGCGGGTGTGGACGAGTCCGCGAGCGAGACTTCGGACAAGTCCTGTCTATGATCCGTTTCGCGGCGCGCGAGCAGCGCCGCGAGCAGCGCGACCGCCACGTTCCCCGCGACAGCGACCAGCGTCGTGCGCGAGAGTCCGAGCGCGGGGAGCAGCGCGTAGGCCGCGAGCAGCGCACCCGCGCAGGCTCCGAGCGTGTTGAGCGCGTACAGCCAGCCGACGCTCGACCACGTCTCGCGAGCGCCCTGCGCGATCGCGCGGCCGAGCAGCGGAAACGTCGCGCCCATGCAGAGCGTCGGCCAGGCGAGCAACGCGAACGCCGCCGGCACGGCGACGAGAGGCGAATCGAGTCCGAGCTCGCCGAGCTCCGCGGTCGCGCGCACGAAGCGCATCAGGCTCGGCGCCGCGAGTCCGTAGACAGCGATCGCGAGCTCGATCGCCACGTACGCGCGCAGGGGCCGCGCACGAGAGAGCCACTTGCCACCGAGCCACGCGCCGAGGCCCAGCCCGAACAGGAATGCGCCGACCACGGCGGCGACGGCGTGGCTCGCGACGCCGAACGCGAGACCGAATCCGCGGAAGAAGACGACTTCGTAGACGAGTGCGGCCGCGCCGGAGACGAACGCGATGGCGAGGAGCAGCGCGGTGCGGGCACGGACATGCATGCGGCGCGCAGGGTAGCAGCGCAGCGGAGCCCGGCCACAGCGGCGGCGGGCTATACTCGTGGCCGTGGCGGCGAGCATCGGCATGAAGGCCCTGCAGCGGGCAGACCAGGCGCTCGGCGTCGCCGCCTGCGCGCTCCTGCAGCCCGTGCGGATCGTGCGCGGGCGCGAGGCCGAGTATCCGCCCAAGCGCGTGCTCGCGATCAAGTTCTGGGGCCTCGGCAGCCTGCAGCTGCTCACTCCCGCCATCGCGACACTGCGCAAGCGTCACCCGTTCGCGCAAGTGACCCTGCTGACGCTCGCCGGAAACGCCGAGTTTGCGCGCGGTCTCGGAGTCTTCGACCACGTACGCACGCTCGAGGTCGGCAACGCGGGCTGGCTGCACGTCTCGCGTCGCATCGCGCGGCTCGTGGGCGAGCTGCGCAGCGAGCGCTTCGACGCGGTCTACGACTTCGAGTTCTTCACGCGCTTCTCCTCGATCGTGTCGCTCTTGTCCGGCGCCCCGCGTCGCCACGGCTTCGCCAGCCCGAGCGTGTGGCGCGGCGGGTTCCATACCGACACGCTGATGTTCAACCGCTACTGGCATGTCGCGCGCAACTTCCGGGCGCTCGCAGGCGGCGAGGACGGTCGCAACGTCACGGCCGACGAGCTGCGGCCGCGCTACTTCGACGAGCACGAGGAGGCGCGGGCGGCGTCGCTGCTCGAGCGGCACGGCATCGGCGAAGACGACCTGTTCGTGGTGCTCAACCCCAACGCCGGCGAGCTGTCTCTCGAGCGCCGCTGGCCCGCGGCAAACTTCATCGAGCTCGGCAAGCGCTGGCTGGCGCGCGAGCGCTGGCCCGTCGTGCTCATCGGCTCGCCGTCCGAGCGGGCCTACAACGAGGTGATCCGCGAGCGCGTCGGCGACCGGCGCTGCATCAATCTCGCGGGCGAGCTCTCGCTGGGCGAGCTCGTGGCGCTCTTCGCGCGCGCGGGCGTCGTGATCAGCAACGACTCCGGCCCGATGCACCTCGCGGCCGCGATCGGTGCACCGACGCTCGGCCTGTTCGGCCCCGAAACGCCGGTGATGTACGGTCCGCTCGGCCTGCGCGCGCGCGCGCTGTACCGACCACCGGCCTGCAGCCCGTGCATCAACGTGCACGACAACAAGGTCGCGAGCTGCATCTACGGCGAGCCCCAGTGCCTGATGTCGCTCTCGGTAGACGAGGTGCACGAGTCCGCGCGCGCGCTCGCGCTCGGCACGGACTTCGAAGCGAGCCTCGAGCCGCGCCCCGACCGTCGCAAAGACGGTATCGACCCGCGGAGGGATTGATGCGCGTCCTGCTGCTCAATCCGCCCGGGCGGCACACCTACATCCGCGACTACTTCTGCTCGAAGACGACGAAGTCGAACTACCTGTTCCACCCCATCGACCTCGTGATGCTCTCGGGCCGGGTGGCGGCGGAGCACGAGGTCGAGGTGCTCGACTGCATCGCGGAAGAGCTCGATGTCGCCACTGCGGAGTGGCGCATCGATGCCTTCGCGCCGGATGCGATCGTGAGCCTCGTGGGCTCCGTCTCGTGGCCGGAGGATCGGGCGTTCCTCGCGGCGCAGGCGGCGCGCGGCCGGCGCATCATCGCCCTCGGGGACGTGCTGCACGAGAAGGCGGACGAGCGGCTCGCGGAGGAACCGTGGCTCGAGGCGGCGCTCGGCGACTTCGTCAGTTCCGACGTGCTCGCGATTCTCGCGCGCGACCCCGCGAGCGTCCGGGGCTCCACCGTGCGCCACGCGGACGGGCGCGTCGAGACCGTGGGCACGCCGGGCAGGCTGCGCGGCGAGTACGACCTGCCGCGGCCGCGTCACGAGCTGTTCGCGCAGCGCGGCTACCGCTTCTCCTTCGCGCGCGAGGAGCGCTTCGCGACGATCCTCACCGACTGGGGTTGCCCCTATCCGTGCACATTCTGCGTGATGTCGACGCTCGGGCACGCCTCGCGGCCCGTGCCCAGCGTGCTCGAGGAGATCGATGCCTTGCGCGCGCGCGGCATCCGCGAGCTGTTCGTCATGGACCAGACGTTCGGCGTGAACCGCAGGCGCGGGCTGGAGCTGTGCGCGGAGCTCGAACGGCGCGGCGACTTGTCGTGGACGACCTACGTGCGCCCGGACGGCTCCGACGACGAGCTGCTCGCGGCCATGCGGCGCGCGGGTTGCCACACGGTGATGATGGGCGTCGAGAGCGCGAGCCCCGCGGTGCTCGCGAGCTACGAGAAACGCTACGCGCTCGACGACGTGCGCGAGGGCTTCGCGCGCGCGCGTCGGCACGGACTGCGCACCGTCGGCACGTTCATCATCGGATTGCCGGAGGAAACCGAGGAGTCGCTGCGGGCCTCGCTCGACCTCGCGCTCGAGCTCGAGCTCGACTTCATGAGCCTCAACATGGCGGTGCCGCGCTTCGGCACGCCGTTCCGCCGCCGCGCGGTCGAGCTCGGTCTCGTGGACGAGCGCGACCTCGTGATGGATCAGGGCGGAGCCGACGCCAAGCTCCCAACGCACGCCCTCGACCGCGCGACCATGCTGGCCCTCAAGCGGCGCATGATCCGGCGCTTCTACCTGCGGCCCGCCTATCTCTGGCGACGCGCCCGCACAGTGGGAAGCCCCGGAGAGCTCCTGCGCCAGGCTCGCGAGGGCCTCGCCCTGCTCGTGCGGAACGCTGGCACGAGGCGCGCTCCCTAGCGTCGGCCACGGGTACGCGGGGGCAGTTTTTCCATGGTGGGAGATCGCTCCGTCCCCCAATTTTTACGCTGTCATCAGCCTTTATCCCGGTCTCGGACAGGGTGTCCGAGTCTCGGCTTCCCCTGAATCGCACACCCTCCCCGTAGTGCGCGTTCTCGTCGCTCTCGCTCGTCTGTTGGCACTCTCACTGGCCGTGCTCGTTTCGCTGGTCCGCGGACAGGACGCGGGCCTGAACGACCCGACGTTCAAGGGAGCGCGGGAGCATGACCGCTTCGGCTACGGAGCCAATGCCACCGTGCGCGCCATCGCAGTCCAGAGCGACGGCAAGATCCTGCTCGGCGGGGACTTCACGTCCCACAACGAGGAGAGCTGGAGCTTCCTCGGGCGCGTCGACTCTCAGGGACGTCGCGACCTCGCCTCTTCGGGTGCCACCGCGCTCGACGCGGCGGTGCGCGCGATCGCGCTGCAGCCCGACGGCAAGGCCATCATCGGCGGCGACTTCACGACCGCGAGCGGAGGCAGGTCCCGCATCGCGCGCATGCGCGTCGATGGCTTCGCGGACACCACCTTCAACATCGATACGGGCACCAACGCGCGCGTGAGCGCCGCACTCGTTCAACCCGACGGCAAGGCCGTGACCGTGGGAGCCTTCACGAAGTTCAACGGCGTGGTGCGCAACCGGGTTGCGCGGCTCAACGCGGACGGATCCGTCGACGCCGAGTTCCTCTCCAACGTCGGGGCGAATAGCGTAGTCCACGCAGTCAAGCTCGATGCCTCGGGGCTGGTGCTGATCGGCGGGGACTTCACCGAGCAAGGGAGTGCGACGCGCGGACGGCTGGCGCGCGTACTGACCACCGGCGGCATCGACGCGACCTTCGATCCGTCGGGCGGCGCGAACGGCATCGTGTACGTGGTCAAGGCGCAGCTTGACGGCAAGCTCGTGATCGGAGGCGATTTCACGCACTTCAAAGGCCTGCCGTGCCGCGGACTTGCGCGCCTGAACGCCAACGGCTTCGTCGACACAGACTTCAACCAAGGCAGTGGACTTGCGCCGTCCGCGACGATCCCGAAGTGCGCACTGACCGACCTGCTCATCGAGCCCAGCGGCAAGCTCACGGTGGTCGGGGTGCTTGGCAGCTAAAACGGAGTCGCACGCACGAACATCCTGCGCCTCAACGCGGATGGCTCCTTGGACACCACGTTCAACCCGGGTAGCGGTCCCAACGACGTCCTCATGTCCGTCGAGCGGCTCTCCGGTGGGCGCTACGTGGTCGGAGGATTGCACGAGTTCTGCGACGGACAGCTGCGCCCCCACGTCACGCGACTGCTCTAGAGCGGCTCTGTGGACACGACCTTTGGAACCACGCTCGGAGTCGCGGGCGGAGTCGTGCTCACGATGAAGTTCGAGCCCGACGCCTCGGTCTGGGTCGAAGGGAGTTTCTCCACGGTCGGCGGTGTCAACTGCACGGCCGTCGCGTACCTCAACGCCAGCGGGGGCGTGTTCTCCGTCGATGTCCTTGCCGACGGTCGAGTCATCCTCGGCGGCCAGTTCTCGACGATCCACGGCGTGCGCCAGCACGGGGTCGCGCGCCTGAAAATCGAGATCACTGAGACGTACCGCGTCGGCAGGCTCAACTCCGCGGGCTATGTACCCGCGATCGGCACGAACGGCTCCACGCCTTCGTACGTGAACGGCGGGTTGATCGCCACCTGCACCAACGCGCTGAACCAGCGCTTGAGCCTGCTGTTCCACGGCAGCACAGCGATCGCCATCCCATTTCAGGGCGGCACGCTATGCGTCGCCCAGTCCGTCCCTCGCACCGTGGTGCAGAGCTCTGGCGGCTCGGTCTCGGGCAACGACCGCTTGGGCACGCACGCGCACGGCTTCACGACGGCGGAGTTCAATGCAGCGGCCCCGCTGCCCGGCGACATCGTCTTCTGCCAGTGATGGATGCACGACCCCGCGAGCCCATCGACGACCTCGCTCTCCAACGCCCTGCGCTTCTCGGTGATGCTCCAGCCAGCAGGCGCCGTCACAGCCAGTGCGTCGGATAGCGCCGCTGGCGCCCGAGGTTGTTCGTGACGAGCGCCGTCGCGAGCAACACGGGTGCGCTGGCGAGCACCGGTACGAGCACGAACGAGAACCCGCAGGTGCCCTGCACTCCGATGAGTGCGGTGGCACCGCCGGGCGGATGCAGGGTGCGCGTGAGCATCATCGCGAATGTGGCGAGACCGACCGCCAACGCGATGGTGTAAGGCGTGGAGCCGAGCGCGGCGACCGTGCAGGCGGCGACGAGCGCGGAGATCGCGTGCCCACCGACGAGGTTGCGCGGCTGTGAAAGCTGCGCTTCGGGTGCGGCGAAGACCAAGACGGCGGATGCTCCGAGCGGTCCGATCAGGAGCGGCTGTCCGCTCGCCACCGTCAACGCATGTAACGCGAGCAGACCAAGGGTCGCGCTCACGCCGCTCCCTAGCGCCTGTGCGAGCGAACGCGGCTGCGCGTCGGAACGCAGTGGTGCGAGCCAACGATGCAGGAACTGGCGCGGCGTCGGGACCACGGACGGCACTCGCGCCTAGAACGCGTCGTCGCTGTCGTCGGAAGCGGCGCGCACGCCGGCCGGTCCCGCGCACACGCCGCGCTTGGACTCGAGCACGAAGCGCGCGATCTCGGCGACCTCGGTCACGGGACTCTTCGAGAGCTCATGGGCGACCTTCGCGGGGCTCTGGCCCGAGCGGAAGATGCGCGACAGTGCATGGCGGACCGACGTGCGCTGCTCGGTCGTGAAGCCCGCGCGGCGCAGGCCGATCGTGTTGGGCGAGCGCCAGCGGATCGGGTACGAGCCGGCGACGATCGAGAACGGCGGCACATCCTTCGTCACCATCGCGACGCCGCCGACGAGCGTCAGACGGCCGACGCGACAGAACTGGTGCACGGCGGCACCACCGGAGATGAACGCGCGTTCGCCGACATGCACGTGGCCGCCGAGCATCGCACTGTTGACGAGGATCGCGCCGGGCTCGACGTGGCAGTTGTGACCGACGTGCGAGCTCGCCATGAGCATCACGCCGTCGCCGATCCAGGTCTCGGTGTTCGCACCCGTGCCGCGGTGTACGGTGACGTGCTCGTGGATGCGGCAGTTCGCGCCGATCACGACGCGCGACGGGTCGTCCTTGTACTTCACGTCCTGCGGCTCGCCGCCGATCACGCTGTGGTCGCGGATCGACGTGCCCGCACCGATCTTCGCGCAGCCGTGGATACGCACGAACGCCCCGAGCTTGCAGCCGTCCCCGAGCGAGGCGCCCGCATCGATGACGCAGTAGGGTCCGACCTCTACGCCGGAACCGAGAATCGCGGCGGGATCGACGATGGCGGTGGAGTGAATGCGAGGCAGTGCGGCGGTGCTCATGACGTGCCGGAGTCTAGCAGCCAATGCTGAGCGTTCACGCGCGGGCGGCGTCGTGCTCGACCCAGGTGGCAAGCTCCTGCGCGCAGGCGCGCGGATCGATGGAGTCGAAGCGAGCGCTCGAGCGGCGGCCCTGTTCCGCATGGCGATAGCGCGGGTCGTACCAGCGCTCGAGCAGCAGCGCGACGAGCTCGCGCTCGCGGCCCGCGTCGAGAAGGGGCACGAGAGGTTCCGCCCAGTCGGAAGCGATGCGCGCCGTGAGCTCGGCGAGGCTCGCACGCAGCTGCTCGCGGCTCTCTCCGGTCGCGAGATAGTCGTCCACGAGCACGTCGATGCGCCGCTCGACCGGCGCGACGAGATCGAGGTTGGTTCCGGACTCCAGCGTCCTCCACACCGGCGCTGGCACGATCACGTCCCCCACCTTGCGGCTCTCGCCCTCGAGCACGAGCACGCCGGATGCATGGCCACGCGAGATGCGCCTCGCGAGGCGATTCTCGAACTGCTTCTGCGTCGCGGGAGCGAGGCCTGCAGCGCCGAGCAGCGAGCTGCGGTGACCAGCCGCCGCTTCGAGGTCCATGGTCCAGCCAGGTCGCAGGCGCTCGAGCTCGCGCAGCACGAGCGTCTTCCCCACGCCCGTGAGCCCCCGCAGCACGTACGTACGCGGCGGACGGAAGCGCTCGAACTCCGCGAGGAGTTGCGCACGACAGCTCTTGTAGCCGCCCTCGATCGCCACCGCGCGCTCGAGCCCGAGCTCGCGCAGGAGCGCCGTCACGCTGCGCGAGCGCATCCCGCCGCGCCAGCAGTAGAGGAACACGGGATTTGCCGGCGCTTCGACAACCATGCGCGCGCGCACCCGTCGGTCCATGACCTCGATGCCGCCCGCGGCGAGCTCGTCGACGAGCCGCACCGCGTCCCGCGCGGACGGTGTCCACCCGGCGAGGCCCGCGATCGTCTCCACCATGCGCGCCACCGAGCCACGCACGCGCGAGCGCGCGGCATCGAATGCGGCCTGCGGTGACTCGCGGTGGTACAGGAGCCCCACGAGCGCGCGCTCGTCGTCGTCGAGGAGCGGCACGTTGACCGCGCCCTCGACATGGTCGGCGGCGAACTCGACCGGCGCGCGCAGGTCGATCAGCGGTGCACCCTCGACGGCCAGCGCATTCGCTGCGGCGACCGTCGGAACGCCTTGGAGGGCGCTCACGGACTTACTTGACGGGCGCGGGCCGCGCGGGCGCGACCTTGAGCTCTAGCAGGCACTTCTCCACGCGCGGACGAAGCCAATCGACGTTGTGCTTGGCGATCGACATGGTCACCGCGATCGGACGGCCATCGAGGATGTACGCGAGCGTGGTGCAGTCGAGCTCATTGGCTTCCACCTTGCCGTGGTAGCGCAGGTAGACAAAGTCCCGGTTGCCGAGAGTGCGGCGCTCGGCAGTGTCGAGCACGAGATCCTTCTGGTTCGAGAGGATGTTGCGCTGCCGCTCGAGCCACGCATCGAGCGTCGTCCCGCGCTCGGAATCGAGCGCCACGACGCCGATATTGTCCTTGAAGCGCTCGATCTGCGGGCCGACGAGGAATGGCTGGCCTGCGAGCGTGTCCGTGAGCCAGCCCTCGGGCATCGGCATCGACAGCTGAAAGCGCGGCAACACCCAGCGCCCGGCCTCGACGCGCGGATTCAAGTCGACGAGCGAATCGAGGTCCTTCTCGATCAGGATCGTGGAGTCTTGGTCCTCGCGGTTGGCCTTGAGGCCGGGCTTGAGCCCGTTGAGTCCGGTCACGAACACGTCGACGAGAGCCACGTTCTCCGATCGCACCCAGTCGACGGCGAAGCCACGCGGGATGATCGTGCCGAGCGCGCGCGCCTGCAGCTCGCGGGCGAACTGGGCCGTGTCCTCGACGCGATCGAATGAGAGGCGCGCGACGAGCGCCATCTTGCCCGCGGGATCGCGCCAGAACTGGACGTGATCGCCGTCCCAGCCGAGCGTGGCGATGCGCGCGGGCACGGGCTCCATGCCGCTCTCGATCAGGAGCGCGTACAGACCGAGCTCGCCCAGCGAATCCTCGCGCACGAACTCGAGTCCGAGCTCTGCCGGCCACTGCGGAAGCTCCAGCCTGCGCGGGCGATCCTTGTAGAGCTTGGTGGCGTGCAGCAGCTGCTCCGTCGAGGCCGGAGCCTCCTCCTGCTGGTTGCGAACGCCTTCGAGATCGGAGTCGCGCAGGCGCCGCAGCGCGTGGTCGCGGCCGACGCGGTGCAGCTCGCGCACGAGCACGTCGGCTTTACTGGCCCTGAGCGGATCGTCGAGGTCGTCGGCGCGCAGTTGTCGCGGATCGCGGCCGGCGCTCTTCTCCGCGAACACGAGCAGCGCGAGCTCGCCCTCGCCCGCCAGCAGCGCGCGGCGGACATGGACACTCTCGCAGGTGCGCTTCTCGCCCAGCAACGCCCCCAGCCCGCCCGAACGATCGCGAGAGGCGATCGCCAGCGCTCGAACGAGGTCCGCATCGCTCGTCTCGGCACGGCGCGAGTCGTCGATCACGAGCGCGTGCGTGTCGCTGCGATAGAGAACGGGCAATGCACCGAGATCCGCGCGCGCCACGGCGGCACGCGCGGCCGCGAGGCTCGGCGTACGGTCCATGCCGAAAGCTTGCCGCACGAAGGCGTGCGTCTGGAACCACTCCGGGCCGTAGAGGCGCTCGAGCTCGGCCTGCGCCAGCTCCTGGAACTCGCCCGCGCCGACCGACTGGATCGCCGTCGGCGGCTCGAAGCGCATCCACAAGCGCGACAGCTCGGCTTCGAGTGCGCGGACGCGCGGCTCGAGAGCGTCCTGCGCTCCTAGGGCGGTGCTGGCGGCGAGCGCGATGGCGACTAGCAAGGCGAGAGGTTTCATGGCACCTCAGACTCTAACCGAGAGCGGTCGCCGGGGATCGACGCTGGCGCGGGGCCAACCCAACCCTTGCGGGCAGGGCCGCGGAATGAGGCGAAGTTCCTTCCGTCTCGGCGGGCCGCGGCGTGGAGCCTCGCGTCGGACGCGCGCGCCGACCGTCCCCGCCAGACCCCTAGTCGCCCTTCGAGACACCTCGGCCGAGCATCAGGTTGCGCACCTGCACGATCGGACCGGGCACGTAGCCCCACGCCAGCACGGGATCGCCGAGATGGACGGTGTAGGCGAGCAACAGCACGTTGCCGAACAGGGAGAGCCACCAGAAGAGTCGCGGAAAGTGGCTCTCGGAGGCGCGCTCGCTCGCCCACCACTGGACAACGAAGCGCGAGGACCACGTGCTCTGCCCGACGAGGGCCACGGCGACCCAGGCCACCTCCGCCTCCGCGCGGTTGCGGACCTCGTAGGCGGCGGCGGCGACGAGCAGGGCGAGAGCGAGCATGCCCAGCATCGCAAGTGGCGCAGCCCCGAGGGTCGCCGTACCCTGCCGACGCAGGCGCAGGTTGCGCGTGTAGATGAGCCCGTTGATCGCGTACCCGAGCACGAGCACGTAGCTCTCGCGCGAGAACGAATAGGCGCCGAGCAGCGTCGTTCCGAAGAGCGACAGCCACCAGAACACCGGCGGCGCGACGCTGCGGCCCGCGCGCTCGCTCTTGTACCACTGCACGAAGAAGCGCGCGAAGAAGCAGGCGTTGCCGACCCAGCCGGCTATCTGCAGCAGCAGCGCAGGCCCCGCCATCAGGCGCGTCTCATGTCGGATTCCTCGGTCACGATCGGGAGCTTGCGGATGCGCGTGCGCATCCAATTCACGGCGAGGAGGTCGCGCCGCGCTCGCAACGCGCGGTTGGCGACGCCGTATTTTGAGACGCCGGCGCAGCGCGGGCGGTGCGAGACGGGGTGCTCGAGCACCTTGGAACCGAGGTGGCGCATCGAGATCGGCTTGAAGCGATGCATGCCCTCGAAGTGCAGCGGGATCCGGCGGATCCCGGCGGTGCGGAACAGCTTGAGCGAGCAGCCGGCGTCGCGGATCTGGTCGTGGGAGAGCCTTTTGCGGAGCGCCTTGGCGATCTTCGAGCTCGCGCGGCGCACGAGGTCGTCATTGCGCTTCATGCGCCAGCCGACCACCTCGTCGCCGAGCAGTTCGAGCATCTTCGGCAGATCCGCTGCGTCGTTGTGCATGTAGGCGTCGAGGGTCGCGACGAGCGGCACGCGCGCGTCATCGATGCCCGCGAGCATGGCGCTCGTCTGGCCGCGGTTGCGCGCGAAGAACACGCGGCGCACGCGCGGGTCGTTGCGGCGCAGCTCCTTCATCACGCCGGTCGAGCCATCGGTACTGCCGTCGTCAACGAGCGCCGGCTCACCGCGCGTGCGCTCGCCGAGCACCTCGTACACCCGCCGGTGAAGCGGACCGAGGTTGTCGATTCCGCTCCAGACGGGCTCGACCTGCGGCTCTGGGGAGAGGTTCTGGCGGGCATCGCTCGCCCTTCGTGGTCCCCGAAGGTTTTTCGAGAATAGCAACGGACCCCTGAGGGTGAATACGACGCCCCGCTTCCTCGCCCGCACCCCGCCCTGCTAGTGGCCGCTCGTCCCAATCTTCGTATGCGCGTCGACGCACGGCCTGTGGGCGCCGCACGAGCCCCGCGACGCGCTGCTCGACCTCGAGGCCGCTGCCCGCGGCGATGGTGAAGTGCCCTCGGGTCTCGAGCCCCTTCGAGACGAACGCGCGCAGCTTGGGATCATCGTCGACGACCCGGATCTTCTGGGGCGAGCTGCTCGCTCGGCGATTTCTAGCCATTCCCCGGAGGGGGGATGGAGCGAGCGAGAAGCGAGCGAGGCACGGTTCACAGTTTCGTCATGCGCGCACCCGTCAATGGCGCGGCAGCTCGAACACTTCGAGTTGTGGCCCGAACCAGCGACAGCTCAGCACGTACCACGTGAAGTGCGGCGTATCGAGACCTTCGAGCCCCGACACCGGCGGCCGCTCCTCGTCGGGAAGCGCGAGCACGCGCTGCGCGCCGCGACGCTCGAGCTCCGCGCGCACGGAGCGCACAAGCGGCGTCACGCCGACGCCGTCTCCGCCCGGCAGCACGATGTAGCGCGCGCCGAGCGCGTCGAGGTGCACGCCGGGATCCTTCGCAATCTGGGGCCAGCGCTCGCGCTCGGGGTACAGCGGCTCGAGGTCCCAGCGCTCGCCTTGCCAGACCGCGTCCATGCGCTCGCCCTGGTACAGGAGCCACGGGCTGAAGGTCACCTTGCGCAGCTTGCCGTCGACGTCGAACAGGTTGCGCCGCTCGCGCACCAGCGGTACGTCCCACAGCAAGTGCAGGGCGACGCGCTCTTGCTCGCGCTTCACCGTGGTTTCGATCCAGCGGCCGAGCTGCTCGAGGGTCTGCGGTCGCAGGCGCATGCTCGTGTAGCCGACGCATGCGCACATGGGCAGGGCGCAGGCCGCGCTCCCGAGGTACGCGAGGGGCCGCGTGCGAGCCTCGCGCCACAGGGCTTCCAGCGCGAAGGCCGCTCCGACGAACACGTAAGGCAGGAGCGGCAGCACGAAGCGCTGCTGATTGCGACGCTGCAGTCCGATCACGAGCGCGTAGGCCAGCGCGAAGGAGAGCGCGACGGCCAAATCCTTGCGCCGGCGCGCGCGCTCGTCGTCCGCGTTCTCGCGCCGCAGGAGCCATGCGATGACCCCGAGGGCGGCGAGGACCGACGCGACGGGCTCGTAGTACCAGAGCGTCATGAAGAGCGTCGGGAAGCCCGCGCCTTGAAACTCGCTCCAGTTGAACGTCTGCCAGCCGAAGCTGACCGTGCCCTCCTCGGTCGGCATCACCGCGTCCGGGGGCGTCGGCACGAAGAAGAAGGGATACGCAAGGCGCACGGCGAGCGCGAGCAACGCCAGCGGCACGAGCAGCTTCGCGTCCAGAATGCGGCGTGGGGCGTTCTCGCGCAGCAGGAAGGCGAGGGCGGCCGGAATCAGGACGGCGAGCGCGTTGGTCAGCGTGGCGACCGCGATCGCGCACAGCGTCCCCGCGACGGCGAACGACAGGAGATCGCCCCGGCGACGCAGCTGCACGCAGCTCGCGACGGCGAGCACGATCAGCGGGGCCGCGGCGGCGTGCGGCCGGGCCTGCTGCCCGAACTGCAGCGAGAGCGTGCTCGCCGCCGCGAGCCCCGCCGCCAGCAGGGCCCAGCGGCGCGAGACGAAGAGGCTCGCCAGCCAGAAGGTCGCGGGGACGATCAGGATCGAGAGCCACGCGATCAAGAGGCGCACGTGGTGGTGCAGCTGCGCGGCGGCCTCCATATGGCTCTCTAGGTCGAGACTGGCGAGCTCGGCGGGCGGCAGGACCGGCGCACCCGTCGCGATCGAGAGGCGCGCGAGCAAGTGCGGGTAGATCGAGCTGTAGAAGATAGTGCGCTCGTCGACGACGGGCTGCGAGAGGAGCGCGATCTGTTCGAGGATGTGCGGGTCGGGCTCCTGCGCGAACGGCAGAGCGAAGTCGAGCGTCCAGAGCCGCGGCAGGAGGGCGAGGCCCATCAGCACGAGCACGATCGCGGCGCAAGTGCGGGCCGACGGCTGCGACGACTCTTTCACGCACGGTCCAGTATGGAGGGCGACGGGGCCTTTCGCCATGCACACGTCCCGTGAGTGGCCGCGTGCGCGCTGCTATCCTCGACCCGAATGCGAACCGCGCTCGCCCTCGCCCTGCTCACGCTCGCGGCTCTCGCGCTGCACCTCGTGGGTATCGGCCACAGCGTGCCGCACAACAAGGAGGCCGACGCCAACATGGCGCTGCACCTCGAGTTGATCCGCTCAGGCTCCACCGAGCCCGATCCGCAGCACAACGACGCCCAGTACCCGATCCTGATCCCGGGCCTGCTCTCGCTGCTGCCCGACACCACCCCGCACCCGGGACCCGACGCGCCGCTCGAGGAGCACCTCGCCGCCGCCGCGCACGCCTACGTCGAGCTGCGCATCGCCATGGCCGTGCTCTCCGCGCTCTCGATCCCGCTCGTGTTCTTGCTCGCGCGCCGCTTCCTCGGCAGCGGTGGCTCACTTCTCGCCGCCGCACTCTTCGCCGCGAGTTTCTTGACGCAGTTCTTCGTCCAGCAGGCGCGCCCACACACCGGCGCGTCGACCGTGTTCCTGCTCTCGGTGCTCTCCTCGATGCGCTACGCGCGCGAACCGGGCTGGAAGAACGCGCTGCTCGCCTGTCTCGCGGTCGCGCTCGGCATTGGCACCCTGCAGAGCGGTCTCGCGCTGCTGCTCCCGCTCGCCGCCGCGTGGGTGCTCGCATCCCTGCGCGATGTGCACGCGAGCGCGCGCCGTCACGCATGGCACCTGTGGAGCCTGCCGCTCGCGCTCGCGGGAATCGCCGCGCTCTCGATCGCGGTCTTCTATCCGTACCTGTGGTTCGAAGGTCAGGAGTCGAGCTACGGCTCGCCGCGCATCGAGGGCACGACGATCTTCTGGGGCGACCACCGCGTCGACCTGCACGACTGGAAGGGACTCGGCTTCGCCAACCTCGCACGCACGCTCTGGTACTACGAACCGGGGCTACTGCTCGGCCTCGTCTGCGCCGCGCTGATGCTCGCGCTGCGCAAGCGCGACGCACATCGTCCTTGGGAGCGCTGGAGCGACTTGCGGGTCGCCGCCGCGTACGCGCTGCCGTACCTGCTCGTCGCGGGCCTGTTCCGCAACACGTTCGAGCGCTTCCTGATCCCGCTCTTGCCCTACCTCGCCGTGTGCGCGGCGTGGGGGTTTGTCGCGGCGTTCGAGCGCGCAGGTCGCGCCGCGCGAGCGCTCGTCGTCGCAGTTGCGGTCACCGCGCTCGCAATCCCGGCCGCCGCCAGCGCGCGCCTCGTAGCCCTGCGCGCGGGCGACGACACGCTCGAACACGCCGCCCGCTGGCTCGCTGCGCAGCCCGACGCCGCATCCACTCCGATCTACGTCACGCCGTCGTTCGACCTGCCGCTCGCGCGCTCGGCGGAGAGCCTGCGGCCCACCGACGGCCGCCCCGCGGCGATCCTCTCGCGCTGGTCGATCTGGCAGCGCCGCGTCGGCGCCGCGAACCTGCCCGAGCCGCGCTTCGACCTGCGCTACCTCGTGCCGCGCCCCGATCTCGGCTTCGGCGCACCAGCGATGGAGCGCGACCCCGCCGGCTACGTCGCCACACTCGGGTCCGGCTACTTCGTGCTCGACATGTCGCTGCAGCCCGCGCGGCCGGTGCTCGATCGAATGCGCGACGAGGTGCGCGCGCGCGGCGAGCTCGTGTTCCGCAGCGCGCCGGAAGACTCTGGCCCCGATGCGACGTGGGGCTTCCCCTTCGAGGACGAGCTGCTCCCGGGCTGGCCCAACGTGCTCGCTCGCACGCTGCGCATCGTCGCCGTAGGGCCGGTGATCGAGGTCTACCGGCTGCGTTAGCGGGGCACGCAGCGGATCGCGTGCGCGACCACCTCGGGGCGCTCGTGGTCGCGCATGAGGACGTCGCCGCGCTGCACCTAGTCGAGGTACTCCTGCATGCGGCCAAGCAGCGGCAGCTCGAACGATCGCGACAGCCACGTCGGATAGTGGCCGATGGCCAACTTGTGGATCAACGCAAGCAGCGCCGAAGGCAGCCACGCTTCCGCGAGCTGGTTGGCGCGCGGGGAGCCGAGGCCCTGCATCTCGCACTCGAAGCCCCGCGTCTCGAGCAGGTGCTGCCAGACCCACGCCGGGTTGAGATGTTGGTGCTCCTAGAAGCCATCCCACATGCCGCCCTAGGTGCTGGCGGCGCCGTTGCCGAGCTTGCGCAGCAGGCGCTTCACGACGAACGTGTCGCTCCAGCGCGGCGCGGGCACGAACAGCCGCTGCTCTCCGTCCGGCGCCATGTAGCGGCGAATGTTGGAGGGCGCGTCCGCGAGCTTCGGAACGTGTGGTCTGGCAAGCAGTTCGCGATCACCGTGCGGAAGGCGCCCACGCGCTTGTCGAGCGCGCGCGCACCCGGCCATTCCCCGAGATGTCGACTCGTCGCCCAGCGACGGGAGGCGCGGCGTGGCGAGGTCGCGCGTCAGGACCTCCCAGAAGAGCCCGTCGCCGCAGCCGACGTCGAGCAGCGGAGCGCGCGGGCTGCCGCGCTCAGCCAGCACGCGCGTGCGCAGGATCCCGCGTACGGCGAGCGACACTGGCAGGGAGTGCAGCAGCGCACGGAAGGTCTCGCGCGCGTCTTGCTTGCAGAACGCTGTCTTGAGAGGGCCCGAATGGGGCGTGCTGGCTGCGGGCGCACTCACGGTCGCATCGAACACGGGCACGCTGCGCGACGTCGCCGCGAATGGCGGCGGCGCATGGGCCGCACCGCCGTGCGAAGTTCCTTCCAGTTCCGCCGGCGGCGCTAGCGGTTGCCAGAGCCCGAACGCGGTCGCGGACCGTCGCCCGGACGCTCGAAGGGCTTCCCGCCCCGACGGCCATCCCCATCGGGGTGGCGAACATTGCGCAGAGGCGGCAGGTCCAGCGACGGGAGCGCGCGGTCGAGCGCCTCGAAGAAAGCGCGTCCGTGCAAGCCTCGCAACTCGCTGAGCTGCTCCGCCGAAAGCAGGCCGGGCCGGGCTTCCAGCACCCCGAGCGCGCGCGCGCGCTGGTGCGTGGCGATCAGCTCGGCTCGCACCTCGGGCTCGGCGTTGACGAACTCGACGAACCACGCCGGATCCGGGCGCAACGCTTCGCGCAGGGACTTCTCGCCTTCGCTGATCGGCTCGCGCCGGGCGCCGCGCCCGCCGTCGCGGTGCCCCTGGCCGCGACCCTCGGGACCATCGCTGGACTCGAAGCAATGGCGTGCATGGTGCAGCCGCTCCCACTGCTCGCGCTGCGGCAGGGACTTCCACTGCTCCCACTGCTCGGGGCTGACGTACGGCGGCAGGCCCTCGCGCTCGGCGCGCTCGCGGAAGCGACGCACTTCGAGCGCGACGAGCTCGCGGGTCAGCTCCTCGGGCGCGGACTGGCGCAGGCGCGCCGCCGCGGCAGCGTCGACCGCTCCCTCGCGCTCGAACGCGTGGATGCGTTCGAGAGCCTTCTGGTGCATGCGGGCGCGGAACTCGCCGACGAGGCGCGGGCGCTCTTCGGGGCTCGCGCCTTCGAGACGCTCGCGCCAGTGCGACGGCAGGCGCTCGAGCAGCTCGCGACCGCGCTCTTGGATCTTCTGCGAGGCGACGCCGGAGAGCACCGTGGCCTGCTGCTCGGGACGCAGGCGCGTGAACTCCCTGCGGGCCTCGTCGGGCAGACACTCGTGCGCTGAGCGACGCAGCGAGCTCACCCTGTCGAAGCGCTCGCGGATGTGTCCGCGCTCCTCCTTCGAGAGCGACTTCCAGCGCTCGAAGCGCTCGGCGAGCTCCGCGCGCTGTTGCGGGGAGAGCGTGTTCCAGCGCTCGCGCGCGCGCTCGAGGTCGCGCTCGTCGCGCTGTTGAGCGACGAGCACGAGCGAGCACAGCGCGATGCACAGGAGCGCGAGCAGCGGACGGATGCGGGCGAGCATGGCTAGCCGTTCCTCCGCTCGCTCTCGGGTTGCTGCACCGACTCCGCATCGAGCTCGTCGGCGACGTCGAGCAGAAGCGCGTCGAAGCCGTCGAGAGCGAGCACGTCGGCCTCGATCGAGTCTTCGGTGACGAGCTCCCACGACTCGAGCAGGTCGAGCGAGGCCAGCAGGTCCGCGGGCGGCTCGTCGAGCAGGTGCTCGCGCGGCGCGACTTCGGGAGCGCGCGGCGCAGGGCCCTGCGCGAGGTTTTGGTCGCTCGTGCTCTCCTGGCGAGGGTCGCGCACGAGTAGCCATGTGCCGAGTCCGAGCACGAAGAGGGCGGCGGCGGCGAGCGCGAGGCGGCTCGGGCCCGCGCGGCGAGGGCGTCGGGCGGGAGCGAGGCGTGCGAGCGTGCGCTGGGAGAAGTCCGCGGGCACCTGCGGCTCGGGCAAGCGCCCGAGCAGCGCATCGAGGCGCGCATCTTCCCGCTGGGCGGTGCGCGCGGAGTCGAGCTTGGCGAGCATGCGCGACGCGAGCGCTCCGGGGACGGCGACCGCATCGCCGCGCTCGAGCAGCAGGTCGAGCGCAACATCGCCGCGCGCCGGCTCGAGGCGCGCGAGCAGGCGCTGCGCGAGCTCCGGCGGCAGCTGCGGCTGCGGCAACGAGACGAGCAGCTCCTCGAGCGCCTGTTCGGTCTCGACAAGCGCACGGCACGCGGCACAGCCGAGCAGGTGCCCGTGCCACGCGAGCTCACCGAAGGACGCACTCGAGGCACGGCCCGCGAGCAGACTTGCGAGACGGTTGCGGAACTGGTGGCAGGCGTTCACGGGAGCTCCTGCTGCAGGAAGGGCGCCAGGCGAAGGCGCAGGTTTTCCCGCGCGCGATGCACGAGCGACTTGATGGCCTTCTCGCTCGAGCGCAGCACGATCGCGATCTCGGAGTGGGGCAGCTCGTCGTAGTTGGCGAGCACGAGCGCCATGCGCTGGGCCTCCGGAAGCGACGCGATCGCGGCGCGCACCGCGCTCACCACTTCGCCGCGCTCGATCGGCACCGAAGGGCGCTCGGCGCGCGCGTCCCCGAGCTCGCTCCAGACCGCCTCACCGCCCTCTTCCGTACCGTCGTCGAGCGACGTCTCGTTGTGCCTGCGCTGGGTGCGGCTCACCGCGATGTTGAAGGCGATGCGATAGAGCCAAGTCGAGAAGCACGCCGTCGGCTGGTAGCGCTCGCGAGCGCGGATCACGCGCAGGAACACCTCCTGCACGAGGTCCTCGCGCTCCGGCGCCGGCCCGAGGAAGCGCGTGAAGAGCGCGTACAGCTGGCCCGAGTAAGCCTCCACGATGCGGTCGAACGCCCCCTCGTCGCCGCGCTGGTACTCCAGCATCCAGCGCACGCCCGGGTCGTCGACGAAACTGTGGCTCACGGTTCCCAACCATCCTCGAACCCCGTCGGGACGTCTAGGTTGCGGAGTTCCGCTCGCGAAAAAGTCCCGTGCGAGGTGTGTGGAAGGCCCTTCGGGCCCCCGGGAGGCCAGTGCGGGCTGCTAGGCTCCGCCCATGGGCCTCGGCGCCACCCTCTACCGCTTCGAGGTCGCACTCTCGGACACCGACCGCGGGGTCTACGAGAGCCTTGAGCTGCGCGTCGCCCGCCACCCCTCCGAGAGCGGCCCGTTCCTCATCGTGCGCGTGCTCGCCTACTGCCTCGAGCACACGGAAGGCATCGCCTTCTCCAAGGGCGGCATCAGCGACACCGACGAGCCGGCGCTCTCGATCCACGACCTCACCGGCCTGCGCCGCGCCTGGATCGAGGTGGGCGCGCCCTCCGCCGAGCGCCTGCACAAGGCCTCCAAGTCCTGCCCGCGTGTCGCGCTCTACACCGACCGCACGATCGAGCTCCTGCGCACGCCGCTCTCAGGCGAGCGCATCCACCGCGGGAACGAGATCCTCGTCACTTCCTTCCCCCAGCCCTTCCTGCGCGCCCTCGAGGCCAAGCTCGAGCGCACCGCGCGCTGGGACGTCTCCGTCAGCGATGGTCACATGTACGTCACAGTCGGCGGCGAGTCCTTCGACTGCCCGATCGAGCGCCTGCCGCTGCTCGAAGCCTGAAACGCCCGCGCACCGCCCCGTCGCGTGTCGCAACGCGCGCCGCGCGTTGAGGGTCGACGGAGGCAGCGCGCAGATCGGCGCGCCCCGTCCGCACTGGCCAAACCGGGATGGCGGCCTACTTCGGCGTGTTGCCGCGACCGCCGCCGGAGGGCTTGCCCGTGGCGCTCGGATAGTTGGGGTTGCCGCCCTTCGAGCCACCACCGCCTTGGGAGCCGCTCCCCTTGGAACCGCCGCCGCCCTTGGAACCGCCGCCGCCCTTGCCACCGCCTGCGTTGCCCTTGCTCATGGAAATGCCTGAATTTTCGGGAGTTCGAGGTCCGTGGATCCACGCGGATGCCACTGGTGTGCCCGAGTACGGCGGTCAGCGATCGACATTCAGCCAGCGGGCGTAACTGGCGCGTAAGCGAGCCCTGCGTGTGGTGTGCGGCACGCGAACGGGGCGGGGCCCACTTCACGGGCGCGTGCACGCTGGCGGCGCCCCAAAGAGGCAGCGGGGCGCCGACTAGAGGTCGCGGGCGCGCGAGCGCGGCCAGAGGACGGACTGCGGCACTCCGATCACCGCCGAGAGCGGGATCGGGCCCCACTCGCGGCTGTCGCGGCTCTCAGCGGAGTTGTCGCCGAGCAGGAACAGCTCATCGGGGCCGAGCACTTCGGGTTCGTCGACGCCGAAGCGACCCAGTCTGAACCAGGTGGTGTCGCGCTCGACGCGCACGTGGCGCAGCTCGAGGTCGAGCTCGTCGCCGCCGAGCTCGATGCGCGGCAAGGCGTGGATCATGCCGCCGTCGGGAGTGCGCGGCGTGGGCGAGTTGCGCGGGTAGCGATAGCGCAGGCAGTCGACGCGTCCCGCGACGTCGAGTGCGAGCTCGTTGTCGCGGTTGGAGAAGCGCATGCGAATCCACGGCTCTTTGCCCGGCTCGACTTCGGTGACGCCGAGCACCTCGGGCGCGCTGTCGCCCGCGCCGGAGCGCGTCGCGCGCAAGAGGCGCGCGCGCAGTCGCCCCTCGTCGGCGCGAGACAGCTCGGCCCAGAACAGGTCGCCTTCCTCGCTGAGGCGCACGAGAAACGTGCCGAAGCTCGCGGCCGGACGCAGCTCGAGCTCGACCAACACGTCGTTGACGGGATTGCGGCCGTCGACGCGCGTGCCGTCGGGCGAGAGGACGTCGTCCTGCAAGCGCGGTCGCAGGCGCGCGAACACGCCGCGCGCGCCGCGTCCGTCGATGCGCCACGCGCCGCCCTCGGATTCGCTCCAGCGCGGGCGATCGAAGTGAAACAGCGCATCGAGCGCGTGCAGTCGCGAGTCGAACACCGGCACCCATGGGGCGCGGGGCACGTCGCCCTCGAGCAGGCGACCGCCGACATAGAGGTCGCCACCAGAGAGCTGCACGGTCTCTCCGGGCAACCCGACCACGCGCTTGACGATCGGCGCGCGCTCGCCGGGGCGCTCGAGCACGACCAGATCGAAGCGCGAGAGAGACGGCCGGCGCTCGAAGCGCACGAAGACGCGGTCGCCGTCCTCGGGGTCGCCGTGCAGCGCTGGCTCCATGGACCGACTGTCGACGAGAAACAAATCGCCTACGAAGGCGCGCAGGGCCAGCACGACGAGGGCCGGCACGAGCAAGGCCAGCGACAGCGCCCAGAGCGAGCGGCGCGGCCTCACCGGCGACCCCCGCGGGGCCGGCGTCGGGTGGTCGCGCTGGCGGTGGGCGGGCGGAGGCGGGCCGGGAGGCGGAGCATGGGGCGGGAGGATACGCAGGCGCCGTGGGCGGGGTGAGTCGCGGGCTTGTTAGCCTTGGCGCCGCAAGGGACGCCATGGAGCCCAAGAAGCTGCTCGTCGTCGATCTGGAAGCGACCTGCTGGGAGCGCGGGGCGCATGTGCAGGAGCGGATGGAGACCATCGAGATCGGCGCCTTGCTCGTCGATCCGCACGGGTGCGCGCCGACGCGTGAGTTCCAGCGCTTCGTGCGCCCGAGCCGCTTTGCTTCGCTCTCGGCCTTCTGCACCCAACTGACTTCCATTCGGCAGGAGGATGTGGATGTGGCGGAACCCTTCGGGCCAGCCTTCGAAGCCTTTCTGGCATGGCTGGGCGAGCCACAAGGGGTGCGCTTTGCCTCGTGGGGGGACTACGATCGGCGCCAGCTGGTGCGCGACTGCGAGCTCAGCGGCGTACCCTACCCCTTCATGGATGATACGTTGAACTTGAAGCATATTTGTTGCCCCAAGTTCGGCATGAAGCCCGGCGGGATGGCGCAAGCGCTGGCCCGGGCCGGACTGACGCTCAGTGGCACCCAACACCGCGCCCTTGACGACGCCCGCAACATCCTGCGCATCGCCGAGCACGCCTTCGAGGGACGCCTCGACCTGCTCATGGCCTGCCCGCCCTCGCTCCCGCCCGAGCTGCGCACCCGTCCACGGTATCGACGAAGCTCGGAGGGCTGAGCCGACGGGTCCGATATCCGCGGGAAAACCGCGGGAAGTGCCGCGGGGGGGCGGGGGCGCTGGTCGCTTGATCCGCGCGTCCGGGGGGCGCAAACTCGCGGGCCTATTTCCCCGCAGGTGGGACGCTCCCCCAATTCCCCGTCCTCGCGTCCCCCGCCTGATCCCACCTCCTGTCTAAGGAGCGGTCCCCGATGTCCCATGCCATCCTCAAGCGCTTCCAGCGGGGCGCACCCCGGCTGGCGGCCCTACTGGCGCCGGCCCTGATCCTCGGCCTCTCGCCCTCGGCCCGCGCCGAAGGCAGCGAGAGCGTTGGCATGGGAGCCGCCATGCCGCTTTGGACCCTGATCCCCTTCGCGGCGATCCTGCTCGCCATCGCGGTCCTGCCGCTCTTCGCCGGCCACTGGTGGGAGCACAACAAGAACAAGGGCCTCGTCGCGGCGCTGTGCGGCGTGCCGGTCGCAGCCTACATGGTGATGGCCCACGGCTCGGCGGGCACCCACGTGCTGCTCGAGAAGGCCCACGAGTACGTCTCGTTCATCTGCCTGCTTGGCTCGCTCTTCATCATCACCGGAGGCATCTACATCCGCGGCTCGCTGTCGGGGACCCCGCTCCTCAACACCGCGATCCTCGGCATCGGCGCGGTGATCGCGAGCTTCGTCGGAACAACCGGCGCCTCGGTGCTCCTGATCCGACCGCTCTTGCGGGCCAACGCGCCGCGCGAGCGCAAGGTGCACATCGTCGTCTTCTTCATCTTCATCGTGTCGAACTGCGGCGGCTTGCTGACCCCGCTGGGCGACCCGCCGCTGTTCCTCGGCGTCCTGAAGGGCGTGCCCTTCGGCTGGACCTTCAACCTGTGGAGGGAGTGGCTGCTGGTGAACGGCGCGCTGCTCGTGGTCTTCAACGTGTGGGACCAGCAGGTGTTCGCCAAGGAAGAGCGCGAGCGCCCTGGCTCGCAGCTCGAAGAAGTGCAGACGCACGAGCCTTTCAAGGTCGAGGGCAGCCTCAACTTCCTGTTCCTGCTCGGCGTCGTGTTCGCGATCTACGGCTCCGGCAGCGGCCTGTTCAACGGCGGCAAGCCGTGGCCGATCGGTGCCCAAGAGGCGCTGATGGTGCTGTGCGCGCTCGGCGCGTGGTTCACCACCAACGCCCAGAACCGCGCCCTCAACAAGTTCTCGTGGACCCCGATCGTCGAGGTCGCGGTGCTGTTCGCCGGCATCTTCGTCTGCATGGCTCCGGCGCTCGAGATCCTCAACGCCTGGGGCAAGGGCGACCGCATGATCGCGGGCCAAGGCTTCGGCATGACCGCCACGTGGCAGTACTTCTGGGCCACGGGCGCGCTGTCGAGCTTCCTGGACAACGCCCCGACCTACCTGACCTTCGCGGCCACCGCGGCCGGGCAGGCGGGCATTCCGGTCGAGGGCTCGACCTACCTCGGCGACCTGCTCGCCAAGGGTGACGCCGCGCAGGCGCTGATGATGGCGATCTCGTGCGGTGCCGTGTTCATGGGCGCCAACACTTACATCGGCAACGGCCCCAACTTCATGGTCAAGGCCATCGCGGAAGAGAACGGGGTCAAGATGCCCGGATTCTTCGGCTACATGGCCTACAGCATCGGGATCCTGATCCCGCTGTTCGTGATCGTCACTTTGGTCTTTTTCCTCTGAAAGAGCCCGGAGCCGGTCGCGCGCGCCCTGCCGTGCAAGCGACCGGCAACCATGCACTCAGGCCCTGCTTCCACCCAAGAACTGGCGCGCTCGCAAGGAGCGTCGCTGCGACAGCTTTCGCCGCTGCTCGTCTGGGCAGTCGTGTTCTCCGACATCGGCACGTCGATCTACTACGTGCCGGGGATCCTCCACCAGCAGGTGGGCGACGCGGCGCCGCTGTTCGTCGCGGTCGCGCTAGTCGGCTTCGTGCTGCTCGCGCAGAAGTACATCGAGATCTGCTGGCGCCATCCCGAGGGCGGCGGCGTGGTCACGGTGGCAAGCGAAGCCTTCAGCCCGCGCATGGGTCTGCTCGGAGGCCTCCTGATCTCGGTCAGCTACTTCGTCACGAGCGCGATCTCGTCGCTCTCGGGCGTCGTGTACCTGGGCAGCCTGTTCCCATGGCTCGAGGGGCACGTCGTGTCCGTCGCGATCGGGGCGCTGCTCCTGCTCGCTCTGATCAACACGATCGGAATCCGCGAGAGCGCGGTGCTCGCGCTGGTGATGGCTGCGGCCGCCTTCGTGGTCAACCTCGGCGTCATCGGCGCGACGATGCTGAAGCTCGGCCCTGAGGGCTGGGGCACGATGTTCGACACGGTCTTCGGTGGCGCGGAGCTCGGCGTACCGACCCTGCTCGTCGGCTACTCCAGCGCCTGGCTCGCCTTTTCGGGTCTCGAGAGCATCAGCCAGCTCAGCCCAGCGATGAAGCTCCCGATCAAGGTCACGGCGAGCAAGGGCATGAAGCTCGTGGTCGGCTCGATCCTGCTGACCTCACCGTTCCTGACGCTGTTCACGGTCGGCCTGCTCGGCGCGGACATCAAGGGCGACGAGCTCAAGCAGGAGCGCTTCGTCAGCGAGCTCGCGCAAGCCTACGGCGGCTTCCCCGTGCGCGTCGCGGTCGTCGCGACCGCCTCGTCGCTGCTGCTCTTCGCTGCCAACACGGCGATCATCGGCGCCTACCACGTGTTCCTCGCGCTCGCCGACGCGCACTTCATGCCCGAGCTCGTCACTTGGCGCAACCGCCGCTTCGGCACGCCGCACGTCGCCATCGCCATCGCGACCTTGGTTCCGATCCTGATGGTGCTCGTCACGGGTCGCGACCTCGTGATGCTCGGCAACCTGTACGCCTTCGGCCTGCTCGGCGCGTTCGTGCTGACTTCACTCGGACTCGACCTGACGCGCTGGCGAGAGAACGATCGCGGGCTCAAGTTCTGGCTCGGGGTCGCCACCACCGGCATGGTCGTCGTCGCGTGGTTCACCGCGCTGATGGTGAAGAAGGACGCCACAATCTTCGGCGGGCTGCTCGTGATCGGCGGCCTGCTGTTCGCGATCGGCACCCAGCAGAAGTGGTTCACCGACTGGTTCTACGGGACGCCGCTCTTCAGGCGCATCGCGTACGAGACGATCGAGCAGTCCGAACAGGAGCTCGAGAGGGGCGAGACCGAGATCTTCAGCCTTGCTCAGGCCGAGAACATCGTCGCGCTCTACCCGTCGCACACGCTGGTCGGCATCCGCTCGACGAACGACGCACTGTTGCAGGAGGCGATTCTGCGCGAGAAGGGCCTCGGCGGGACCACGATCTACGCGCTCTTCATCGAGGAGCGGCCGGGCCTGTTCGTGCGCAACAGCGAGGTCGACTCGCCGAAGAGCTCCGGGGCCGAGGGCCCGCTGCTCGACGCGGCGCGCAAGGCTGAACGCCAGGGCATGAATCTGATCCCGATCTGGACGGTGAGCTACAACGCCGTCGAGGGCATGGTGCGCGCGGCCGAGACGCTCGGCGTCGACGCGGTCATGGTCGGCGCGACCCAGCGCAGCGCGGTCTACAACCTGATCCGCGGACACGTCGTCAACGGACTCGCGAAGCGGCTCCCGCCGCATATCAAGATGGTGCTCTGTGGGTGATACGGTTCTCTGGCTCGTGTTTGGCGGAATCGTCGCCATCTCGATGGCGCTCGATCTCGGCGTGTTCCACCGCCAAGCACACGTCATCGGGTTCAAGGAATCCCTCGGCTGGACGCTGGTGTGGATCGTGCTCGCGACCGCTCTCGGGGGGCTCGTGTGGTACGAGAAGGGTTCGGACTCGGCCGCGGCCTACGCCACCTGCTACCTGACGGAGAAAGCGCTCAGCGTCGACAACCTGTTCGTGTTCGTCGTGCTGTTCAAGTTCTTCCGCATCGCGCCGGAGAACCAGCACCGCGTGCTCACGTGGGGCATCGTCGGCGCGCTCGTCATGCGCGCCGTGTTCATCCTGCTCGGCGTCGAGCTCGTCGAGCGCTTCCACTGGACGACCTACATCCTCGGCGGCTTCCTGCTCATCACCGGCATCAAGCTGGCCTTTCAGGAGGACAAGGAGATCGAGCCGGACAAGAACTTCGTGCTGCGGCTCTCGCGACGCTTCCTGCGCGTGACAGCTGACTTCGACGGCTCACGGTTCTTCGTGCAGCGCGAGGGGCACTCCTACGCGACGCCGATGTTCCTGTGTCTGCTCGTGGTCGAGGCCACGGACGTGCTGTTCGCCGTCGACTCGGTGCCAGCCGCGCTCGGCATCACCCACGACCGCTTCGTGCTCTACAGCTCGAACGTCATGGCGATCTGCGGCCTGCGCGCCCTGTACTTCGCCGTGGCGGGGCTGATCGGCCTGTTTCACTTCCTCAAGCACGGCCTCGCGCTGATCCTCGTGTTCGTCGGCGTGAAGATGCTGCTCGCGCACTGGTACAAGATCCCGATTCCCTGGGCGCTCGGCGCGGTGCTCGGCATTCTCGCGTTGTCGGTGGTGCTCAGCCTGGTGTTCAAGAAGCGCGATGACGCTCCCGGTGTGCAATGAGCTCGGGCGGCGGCCACAACCGGATCCTCGCGGGCCTCGGTCTGGGCGCCTTGTGCGGCGTCGTGGCCAACACGCTGGTCGCGGATTCGCCGGATGCGCGCCGCACGCTCGACATCGCGATCGACACGGTTGCACACCCGATCGGGCAGATCTTCCTGCGCCTCCTGTTCGTGGTCGTGCTGCCGCTCGTGTTCGCCTCGATCGCCGTCGGGGTCGCGAGCCTCGGCGACATCCGCAAGCTCGGCAGTCTCGGTGCGCGCACACTCGGCTTCTTCGTGGTGACGTCGGCCGCGTCGGCGGTGCTCGGCATCGCGGCGCTGCATCTGCTGCAGCCCGGCGCTGGCTTCGATGCGACGACGGTGGCCGAGCTGCAGGCGAAGTATGCCGGTGACGTGAAGTCGCTAGCGGACAAGGCCGCCGCGGGCGCGCCGCTCGACCTGCTTGGGCGCGTGAACCAGATCCTGGACATGTTCCTGCCGCGCAACCTGCTCAAGGCTGCCGTCAACATGGAGATGATCCCCGTGATCATCTTCGCGCTGCTGCTCGGCGCCGCGCTGACCTTCGTCGAGACGCGCAAGCGCGAGCTGCTGTCCACGGCGCTCGAAGGCGTCTCCGACGCGATGGTGACCGTGGTCGGCTTCGCGATGAAGCTCGCGCCCTACGCCGTCTTCTGCCTGATCTTCGGGGTCACCGCACGCTTTGGCCTCGGGCTGCTGCAGAAGCTCGGGCTGTACGTAGGCATCATCCTCGCCTGCTACCTGATCCAGCTGCTGGTGCTCTACCCGCTGCTGCTCACACTGCTCGCACGGCGCAACCCGTGGCAGTTCCTGAAGGACGCCATGCCGGTCATGGTCACCGCGTTCTCGACCTCGTCAAGCAACGCGACGCTCCCGACCTCGATCCGCGTGGCTCAGGAATCCCTCGGTATCCGCCCGAAAATCGCCGGCTTCGTGCTGCCGCTTGGCGCGACGATGAACATGAACGGCACAGCGCTCTTCGAGGGCGCGGTGGTGCTGTTCGTGGCGCAGGTGTTCGGTATCGAGCTCTCGCTCGGCACGCAGGTCATGGTCGTCGGGATGTGCGTGCTGACGGCGATCGGCGCCGCGGGCGTGCCCGGTGGCTCGCTGCCGCTGCTCATGGGCGTCATGGCACAGGCTGGCGTGCCGCCGGATGGCATCGCCATCGTGCTCGGCGTCGACCGTATCCTCGACATGGGCCGCACCGTGACGAACGTCATGGGCGACCACGTCTGCGCCGCCTACATCGATCGCGTCGACGCCGCGCGCTCCTGACCCAGCTGGCTCGCGCGATGCTGCGCCAGCCCCTCTCCCACCCTCTGAAAAAAGAAGACTACGACTTGAAGCTCCTGCACACGCTCCTCGCTGCGCTGCTCGCCCTGCCGGCCCTCGCGCACTCCCAAGACAACGCGCCGAAGATGCCCGCGGACACGGAGATCGTGTCGCTGCCCTCGGGCCTGAAGTACTCGGTACTCAAGAAGGGTGACGGCGGCACGAAGGCGATGAAGGGCGACGTCGTGCGCATGCACTACACCGGCTGGCTCACGGACGGCACGGTGTTCGACTCGTCGGTCACGCGCGGCGCGCCGTTCGTGTTCGAGCTCGGACGCGGCGAGGTGATCAAAGGCTGGGACGAGGGCGTGGCCCTGATGGAGAAGGGCGACAAGCTCAAGCTCACGATCCCGGCCGAGCTCGGCTACAGCACGCGCGCCACGGGCAAGATCCCGGCCAACGCGACGCTGGTGTTCGAGGTCGAGCTGCTCGACGTCGTGTGGCGTTTCGCGCAGGTCAACCCCTCGACGAAAAAGACCACGCCGAGCGGCATCGGCTACGAAGTGCTCGCGCCGGGCACGGGCGTGACGCCGAACGCGGGCGATCTCGTGCGCTTCCACTTCGCGGTGTGGCGCTCGAGCGGCGAGCTGCTCTCCTGCGACGACCGCGAGAGCCGTGGTCGCCCGCGCCCCGAGCCGGGTGCCACGGGCACGGTCGGCGAGATGCCGGCCATGGGCCTGAGCGAGGCGCTCAAGCTCTGCCCGCTCCATGGCTCCGTGCGTATCGAGCTGCCGGCTTCGGCCTCGTTCCAGCGCCTTCCGCCCAACACCAAGCCCGAGTCGATTATCGTCTGGGAGGTGAAGCTGCTCGACATCGTCACGGTGCCGACCTTCTCGATGCCAGAGGCCTCGAAGCTCGTGACGCTGCCGAGCGGCCTCGCCTACGAGGTCGTCAAGCCCGGCGCGGGCAAGACGCCCGGCGCCAGCGACATGGTCACCGTCCACTACGTCGGCTGGCTCACCAATGGCAACCGCTTCGACACGAGCTACTCGACGGGCCAGCCCGCGAGCTTATCGCTGGGCGGCGTGATCAAGGGTTGGACCGAAGGCGTGCAGCTCATGCAGGAAGGCGCGATCTACAAGTTCGTGATCCCGCCGGGCCTCGCCTACGGCGAAGCCGGCGCCGGCGCGGACATCCCGCCCAACTCCACGCTCGTGTTCCAGATCGAGCTGCTCTCGACGCCCTGACGCGCGGCGATCGCGAAAACTCCGAGAGCCCGCGCACGGCCTACGCCGGCGCGGGCTCTCGGCCTTTCCGGGACGTCTCGACGCCTAGCGCAGGGTCTCGACGTGCGGGAGGGTGAAGCTCGTGTTGGCGTCGGCCTTGGTCCACAGACCTGCCTTGCCGGCGGCCGCGAAGGTCGTGTCCTCGACGCCGAGCGAGAGCGAGCCGCAGGTCACGAGGATCTTCGGGCCGCGCATCGTCACGGAGAGGTCGATCCAGCCGCGGGGCAGCTCGCCCGAGATCGAGGCGAGTTGCGCGCGCTTGCTGTTCTGGACCTTGTAGATGCGCAGGTTGTTCTCGAGCGGGTTCCAGCGCGTGATGTAGTAGTTGGCGGCGTCCTGAGCGCGCCACACCACTCCGCCGCCCTGGTCCTCCAGACCTGAGTTTGCGCACAGGCCCGTGCGGATGGAGACGTCGGGCCCGAAATCCTCGCCCGACAGCAGCAGGTTGTAGTTGTGGCCCGTGTTGTCGGTGGCGACGGTCTTGATCCGGCCGTGCTGCGCGTCGAGCGTCGTCGTCCACAAGGCTGGGGTACCGACGCCGTTAGTCTCGGCGGGAGCCCACGCGGCCGCGGCCTCGCGCGCGGGGGACGCGCCCTCTTCGGTCGCGGTCGAGCTGCAGGCGACGAGCAGGGCGAGGGGCAGGAAGAGAGCGGCGAGCTTCATCGGGCGGGCTCCGGAGGGACGGTGACTTCGAACGCGGCAGCGTGCAGAGCGCGTGCAGCTAGCGCGAGCTGGGCCGCGGGTACCAAGTGTACGCGCGTCACGAGCGGACCATCGTTCCAGCACGCGCGGATGTCGATGCCGGCCGCGTGCAGCGCGGCGTCGAGCACTGGCGCTCCGCTGCCGACGGTGGCCACGCTGGCGAGGTCGCGCTCGATCGAGATCCGGCTGCCGAGCGGCGAGAGCTCGCGGGCCAAGTCCTCGCTCGATGGCGTGACGACGAGCAGCGCGCCATCCGCGGCTCCGAAGTGCAAGGGCTCGAGGCCAAGGCGCGCGAGCGCGGCGCTCACACTGGCGCGCACGTCCGCGCTGTCCGGCGCGAGGCGCACGAGCAGCACGTCGCGACGACAAGCGATTCCGACGGCTTCGGCGCCGCTGCCTTCGCGCGAGACGAGCGTGCCCGGGTCGGATGGGTTGCGCGCGCACAGCACGCGCCCCGGGACTCCTGCACGAGCGAGCGGCTGCACGGACTCGGAGTGCAACACCCCCGCGCCATGGCGCGTGAGCTCGCCCGCCTCCTCGTACGACAGCGCGCGCAGCGTGCGCGCGTTCGGCACGAGCTTCGGGTCGGCGGTCATCACGCCGCCGACTTCCTTCCAGAAGCAGACCTCGCGCGCTCCGATCGCCTCGCCGATCAGCGAGGCCGAGAGGTCCGATCCATTGCGGCCGAGCGTCGTCAGGCGACCCTGCGCGTCGGCGGCAAGAAAGCCCGTGATCACGGGGATGCCGTCGAAGCGCACCAGTGCGCTGCGCACGCGCTCGGCGCTCTGCGCGAGCACCTTGGCGCGGCCGTGGTTTGAGTCGCTCTGCAGGCCGAGATCGTAGGCGTCGATCGGCACGGCGCGCAGGCCGCGTGCGCTCAAGTGAGCGGCGACGATGCGCGCGCTGACGCGCTCGCCAAACGAGAGCACGTGGTCGCGCTCGTGCGCGGCGAGCGCCCCGCGCGAGCGAATCGCACTAAGGACCGTCGCGAGCTCGGCAAAGTGCCGGTTGAGCATCTCGGGGTCGAGCTCGAGCTGCGCAAGCAGGCTGCGGTGGCGCACGCGCACGGGCCCGAGCTCGTCGCGCCCCGCAGCCGCGGCATGCGCGACACGGTCGAGGGCGGACGTGACGCCCTCGACGGCGCTGACCACCGCAACAGGGCAGTCGGCCACGCGCTCGGCGAGCAACGCCCCTACGCGCCGCACGGCCGGACCGTCGGCCAGAGACGCTCCACCTAACTTGTGGACGGGACGCGGGGCGGGGCGGGGCAGCAGGGACATCGGGCGGATTCGGAACGGGCCGGGAGCGCCTATGATAAGGCGCTCTCCACCTAGGATCGCACTCCCATGACCGCCATCGACCGCGAAGCCCTGATCTACGACTGGAACACCGCCGGACAGGCCCCGAAGAAGCCCGCTGGCGCGATCCAGTTCGATGACGAGACCCTGCGCGACGGCCTGCAGAGCCCCTCTGCACGCGACCCCGAGCTCGGCGACAAGATCGCGCTCGTGCGGCTGATGGACCAGCTCGGCATCCAGACCGCCAACGTCGGCCTGCCGGGCGCCGGCGCGCGCGCGAGAGAGCACATCACGGCGCTCGTGCGCGAGATGGCCGGCCTCAAGATCAAGGCTAACGTCGCCTGCCGCACGGTGATCACCGACATCGCGCCGGTGGTCGACGTCGTGCAGGCCACCGGCCAGCCGGTCGAGGTGTGCGCCTTCATCGGCTCGTCCCCGATCCGCCAGTACGCGGAAAACTGGGAGATGAGCACGATGCTCAAGCTCTCGAAGGACGCGGTCGAGTTCGCGGTCAAGAACGGCCTCGACTGCATGTTCGTCACCGAGGACACGACGCGCGCGCACCCCGACGGCGTGAAGGCGCTCTACACCACCGCGATCGAAGCGGGCGCCAAGCGCGTGTGCGTGTGCGACACCTGCGGCCATGCGACGCCGGACGGCACCGCCAAGCTGATCCGCTACGTGAAGAGCATCGTGGACGCGACCAATCCCAAGGTCGGCATCGACTGGCACGGCCACCGCGACCGCGGGCTCGGGCTCGCGAACGCCCTCGCGGCCCTCGAAGCGGGCGCGACGCGCGTGCACGCCACGGCGCTCGGCGTCGGCGAGCGCGCCGGCAACGCCGAGATGGACATGCTGCTCGTGAACCTGCGCCTGCTCGGCTGGATCGACAACGACCTGTCGGTGCTCGGCGACTACGTGCGCCTCGCGCACAAGGCGATCGGCGTTCCGTTGCCGTCGAACTACTCCGTGTTCGGTTCGGATGCCTTCGAGACCGGGACCGGCGTGCACGCGGCGGCCGTGATCAAGGCCTTCCGCAAGGGCGACACGTGGCTCGCCAACCGCGTCTACTCCGGCGTTCCCGCCGACATGGTCGGGCTCGAGCAGGTGATCAAGGTCGGGCCGATGTCCGGCAAGTCCAACGTGATCTGGTTCCTCGAGAAGCACGGGGTGCAGCCGACGGACAAGGCGGTCGACGCGGTGCTCACGCTCGCCAAGACCACGCCGCGCCTGCTCGAGAAGCACGAGATCCTCGCCGCCGCCCGCGGCTAGACGCGAGGAGCGCGCCCCATGGACCACGCACCCGATCACGCGATCGTCGCCCAGGGCGACATGGCGCTCCTGCGCGACGTGCAGGCCTACCTGCGCCACCGCGGCGTCGAGGCCCAGATGGTCTCGCCACCGGGCGGCTGCGGCACAGGGTGAGGGACCAAGCTTTGGCTCGCGGTCGCGAGCCAGGATGCGGCGGTGGCGGCCCAGCTCGTGCACGAGCACTGGGGCTCGGACGTCGACCCCGACGCGCTCGCGCGCGCGAGCGGCGCGATCAACCTCGACGCCGACGAGGCCAACTGCCCGGCCTGTGGGGCGGCGTTCAAGACGACGGCGCGGCGCTGCCCTGACTGCGGACTGCGCTTCGGCTAACCGCTCACACGCTGAGTTGCAGCGCGAGGGCGATGAACGGAGCCGGGTCGGCCTCCGCCTCGCTCACCTTCGTGCCGACGGCGTCGAGCGTCGAGAGCTCGCGCCACACGTTCAGTCCACCGAACAAGTCGAGCTTGAAGCCGCTCTCGGAGCGGTGCGTGACGCCGGCGCCGGCGCGGATTTCCTCGTCGCGGAACACGCCGCTGGACAGCGGGTTGTTGTCGTTGAGGCGGAACTGGCGCAGCTGGTACTCGGCGCGCGCGAACAGGCTCCATGCTGGATCGAGCGCGTAGCGCGCCTCGAAGCTCGTGCCCTTGGCCTCGAACGTCAGCGCCTCGCTCGCGCGCCACTTCAGGCCGAGGAACGGCCAGATCCACGGGTCATCTTCGAGCCGCGAGAGCATGGCGAGGCCGACGTCGACCTCGAGCCGCTCGCTCGCGATGTAGTGCACGCCGCCGACGCCGCCGGCGACCAGAGCGTCGCGCGGGCTGGCCTCATCCTCGCCGCCGAGGGTGAACTCGAAGCCGCCGAACCAGCCCAAGCCGAGCTGCTGGGGCGTGCGCACGATGCCGGACAAGGACGCACGGTAGAGGTCGTTGAAGGGCTCGCTCGCGCCCGGGACGAGATTGGGACCGCCACCGAAGCTGTAGAAGTGGGCCTCGGTCGAGAGCGAGAAGGCCGCGAGGCGCTCCTCGTCGAGCTCGGTCCCGAAGATCACCTGCCATCCGCCGCGCTGGTGGGAGACATCGCCACCGCCTTCGAGGCCCGCGGTGCCCGCGGCGTCGAGGTAGCCCCGGGCTTCGAGGAAGCTGGTCGGGCGAGGCGCCTCGGCGGCACGCTCGAGGTCGTCCATGTAGCTGGACAGCGAAGGAATCGGCCGAGGGGCTGCCGACCACTCGAGGGCCTCGGGTACCGAGGGGAGGGGCCGGAAAGCGTTCTGAGCAGGCGCCGAGGAAGCGAGCAGGAAGCTCGCAACGAGGGCGGCGCGGGTGCGTCGGGAGAGCATCGGGGCGCGGTGGTTCGGGGTGCGGCGAACGCGCGCTCGGGGGCGGAAGTGCCCGAGCCCATGACTCGCCGCCGAACCGTACCCCGACTTGACGGCGCGCGCGGAGCGACCGGAAGATCGATGGCTGGACGCGCTTTCGGGAAGGAAAGACCTTCCGACCGGGAGCCCTGAACCGGCTCGACCAGAGGGGCGCGGCAGCTCTAGCGGCCGGGAAGCCGACCGGGCAGGTTGGACGAGGTCGGCGGGGTGATGGCGCGAGCGTTGTGGTGCACGCAAGTCGGGCATTTGTGGAAATGCTCCCGCTGGCGCTTCTGGCACTCGGAGGTGTGGATGGTCGCCGCGATCAAGGCCAGCAACCCATCGGCCCGGGTGGGGCAGATGCGCTGGTCTGGGCCCAAGCTCCGGCCGTCCTGCTGGGGGTCGCTCATCGCTGGGCAGCATTGTGACCCCCACGACCGCTGGCCCGCAAGGTCGCTTCATTCCGAACGGCCGAGCGCGGCCCGAATGCGGCGCAGGGACTCCTGGGCAGCCCATGCCCCTCGGTGGCTGTCGCGAGACAGCTCCACGGCCGCCATCCCGTCGTAAGACGTTTCTACCAGTGTGTTTAGAACTTCGGGCAGGTTCAGCACACCCTCGCCGAACATGCGGTGCTCGTGGCGGCCATCGGCGATGTCATCGAGGTGCACATGCGCGAGGCGAGGGCGCAGGGCGCGGAGCTGCTCCCCCACGGGAAGGTCGCCCGTGACGAGGCAGTGCCCGACATCGAGGGTCAAGCCGAGATCGTCGCCGTCAGCTCCGAGGCGTTGGCACAGCTCGAGGTAGCCCACGGGGCGCTCGAGGAACATCCCGGGCTCGGGCTCGAAGGAGACCGTCACCCCACGCTCGCGGCCGTGGTCGAGCACCGCCCGGACGCCGTCGCACAGGCGCACCCAGAGCTCCTCGGGGGCCGCCGGAGCGCCGCGCTGATCCCCGACCGAGCCACAGGGGGCCGCCCCCGACCAGATCGAGACCAGGCCGGCGTCCAGCTCGGCCGCGAGGTCGATGCAGCGCTGGAGCATGCGCACCCGGCGCGAGCGGTCGGCGGGGTCAGGTTCCAGCAGGGTCGGCCAGTGCTTGCGCCGGGGGTCAAGGACGAAGCGCGCCCCCGTCTCGATGGCGAGCTCGAGACCGAGATCCTCGCTCCAGCGGCGCACATCCTCCAGCAGCCGAGGGTTCGGCTCGAGCGGGTCGAGCTGGCCTACGTCGGGAGTGATCGCCACCCCCTCGTAGCCGAGGTCGGCCAGCATCCGCAGGGCGTCGAGCAGCCGGTGGTGGGCCAGTCCGTTGGTGTTGTAGGCGAGGCGAAACACGGTGGGCCGTCCTAGCTTAGCGCTCTGGCGTGCGCCAGCCGCCGCCCATGCGCCGCACGAGGTAGCGGTCGGAGAGGCGCGGCGAGAGCAGGCCAACGAGCGACAGCGCGCGCCACTTCCAAGACAGCCAGCGCTCGGGCTCGGGGTGGCGATCGAGGGCGAGGATCTCGTCGGCAACCCGCTCGGGCCTGTCCGCGGCGCTCACATCGGGACTGGGCAAGCGGCCAGGATTGGGCTGGGCCGCGAAGAAGGCCGTGCGCGTCAAGCCGACGTCGAGCAGGCAAACCGCGATGCCATCGCTCGCCCACTCGATGCGCAGGCCCTCACCGATCGAGTTGAGCGCCGCCTTGCTCGCCGCGTAGGCGACCTGACCCGGTATCCCGCGCCGCGCGACGATCGAGGAGACGAGCACCATCGTCGGATCCTCGCCCGCGCGCAGGAGTGGCAGCGACTCGCGCGCGATGTCGAGCACGGCGGTCACGTTGGTGTCGACGAGCGAGCGCAGCAGCTTGGGGTCATATTCCTCGACGCGCGCAAGGTAGCCGTGGGCGGCGTTCTGGACGACGAGGTCGAGCGCGCCCAAGCGCTCGCGCACGCTGCGCAGCGCGCTCGCGACCGCAGCGGCGTCGCGCAGGTCACAAGGCACGCAGAGATGGGCCTCGGGATCCACAAGGCTTGCGCGCACGCGCTCGAGCTCCGCCTCGCGGCGAGCGAGCAAGGCCACTCGATAGCCAGCTTGAGCGAGTCGACGCGCTGTGGCCTCGCCGATTCCCGACGATGCTCCCGTGACGAGCGCGCGACGACGACTCGCTCCCTTCGGCTCCGCGTTCATCGCCGCACCTTGGGGTGCTCCAGCTTCACGGAGCTAGCGCGCGATCGACTTGTGCAGCCAGCGCACCTTGTCGATCCACTCGGTGCGCGTTTTCACGATGCGCCGCACCTCGGGGTTGGCATCGCCGTACTTGGTGAAGAGCTCCTCTTCCCAAATGGCAGTCATGTCGAAGGCGTCGTTGAGCTTCGTGCGCGCGCCAGCGCCCTTCTGGTTCAAGAGCGCGGTGTTGCCGTCAGTTTTCGCCGCCACGGCCTCGTCGAAGAGCTTCGCCCCCTCGTTCGCGATCAGGATGGCCTTTTGCCAATTCGCGTCGGCCTCGAGGCCTTCCGGAGCGTCGGCGATGAACGTGCGACCACTGCTCGAACCGGCCTTCTTCGACGGCGGCTGCTCCGGCGGCAGGTCGTCGAAGGGCTTGGGCTTGTTCGAGGCGACGGGCTTGGGAGCCTCCGCGGGCTTCTCCCCGCTGCCGGCCACCACCGCCATGACGCCGCCGCCGAGGATCACGACCACGACGACCAGCGGGATGAGCGGGTTCATGCCGCGCTTGGGCGCTGCGCGTCGACCGCGCTCGGGTTCTTCCTGCTTCTGTTGCGAACGTGCCATAGCGTCGAATGCTCCTCGTGACTTGGAACGATGATAGCGAGCGTCGCTCGCGACGGCCTACGAGCGCACGAGGCGCGCGAAGTAGCCGCCATCGATGGGGCCACCTCCGCGCTCCTGCGTCGTCTCGACATCCGGCACGCTCTCGTGGTCTTCGGCGAGCGACCACCGCGGCTGCCGCGCGAGGAATGCGTCGACCAGACGCCGGTTTTCCTCGGGCTCGAGCGAGCAGGTAGACCACACCAGCCGGCCACCTGGACGCACAAGCTCCGCAGCGCGGTCGATCAGGCGCGTCTGGATCTGTGCGAGCTCGGCGCGCGAAGCCGGACCGAAGCGCCAGCGCGCCTCGGGGCGCTGCGCGAGCACACCGGTGTTGCTGCATGGAGCGTCGACGAGCACTCCATCGAAGGCGCGCGGCCCGAGAGCTTCGCCAAACTCCGTGGCGTGCTGCTCGACACCGTCGGAGAGCTGCAGGCGAGCGAGCGTCGACGTCACGCGCTCGAGGCGCGCTGCGCTCGCATCGCACGCGACTACCCGTGCGCCGCTCGCGCGCAACACGGCCGTCTTGCCGCCGGGCGCCGCGCAAAGGTCGAGCAGCTCTTCGCCAGCTTGCGCTTGCATCGCTTCGGCTGCGCGCAGCGCACTCTCGCCTTGGATCGTGATGCGGCCCTCTGTGAACGGGGCGCTCGAGGTGATGATTTCAGCCGACGACGACGGCGCGACGAGAATGCGTGCGTGCTGGCCATCGCGCGCCGTCACGCCAAGGGTCGCGAGCTCGCTCGCCACGTCGGCGCGTTCGCCGCGCACGACGCGGATCGAGAGCGGCGACTCGTCGAGCGCGAGGCGAGCGAGCGCTAGGGCTGGCTGCTCGCCATGGCGTGCGATCCAGCGCTTGAGCATGGGCGCGGGCATCGACAGCGCCTCCTCGGCCCACAACAGCGGGTGCTCGACCGGATCGCGGAACACCGGCTCGCGGAAGGAGAGGTTGCGGCCGACGAGATCGCGGCGCGGATCGCCCGATTGAGCGTTCTCAATGCGCTCGTAGACACTCTTGATGAACTCGCGTGCGATGCGGACCTTCGAGGGCCCGAGCGTCCGGCGCACGGCCTCCGAGCACTCCGAGAGCACGGCGTGCGGCGGGATGCGATCGAGAAACAGCGTCTGGGCGAGCGCGACGTGCAGGTGCGTCATCATCTCGGCGTTTTTGATCGCGGGCGCGACGGCGTGAATGATCGTGCGCAGGGTCGCTCGGCGGCGAACTTCCGTGCCGATGATGCGACGCAAGAGGCCGCGGTCGCGGGGGTCGACGTCGAGCGACTCGCTCATGTGGTCGACGTCGCGCAGCGGAGTGGTCGAGCCGGAACGCAGGATCGTGTAGGCAGCTAGGCGCGTCATTGGGGCGGGTTTGGGGGCGTTCCGACTTGCTGGCCGGCTTCGATGCGCGCGCCACGGAGGTACTCGGCGGCCGGAAGCGCGCGCTTCCCGGCGACCTGCACCGTGACGAGCTCGAGCGCGCCGTGTCCGCAGGCGACCACGAAGCGCGCGCTCGCCTCGAGCACGTGACCCGGCTTGCCCGCGCCCTCGACGACGCGCGTGGCATGCACGTTGAGCTCGCGGCCCTTGGGGTCGAGCATGCGCGCGAGCGGCCACGGGTTGTAGGCGCGCACGGCGCGCTCGATCTCGCTCGCGTCCTTACTCCAGTCGATCGCGCCGCGCTCCTTGCGGATCTTGCGTGCATACGTCGCGCGCGAGCCGTCCTGCGGCCTGAAGACCGCACGGCCTTGCTCGAGCAAGTCGAGCGCTTCCACGAGCGCGTCGCCACCGAGCAGCGCAAGCGCGTCAAAGAGCTCGCCTGAGGTGTCCTGCGGCCTGATCGCGCGCTCCTTGGCGAGCAGCACGTCGCCTTCGTCGAGCGCGAGCACGATGCGCTGGATCGACACACCGGTCACCGCATCGCCCGCGAGCACGGCGGCTTGGATCGGCGAAGCGCCGCGCCAGCGTGGCAAGAGCGACCCGTGAACGTTGAGCGCGCCGTGCGGCGCGAGCTCGAGCAAGGCTGGCTTGAGGATCACGCCATAGCTCGCAACCACGAGCACGTCGGGCGCGAGCGCTCGCAGGGTCTCGAGAAACTCCGACGCATGGGGATCGGCCGGCTGCAGCACCGCGATGCCGTGGGCTTGCGCGGCCTTGGCGAGCTCGGACGGCTCGACCTCGCGGTTGCGCCCTTTGGGCTTGTCCGGCAGCGTCACCAAAGCGAGCGGCCGGTGTCCGGAGCACGCGAGGCGCTCGAACACCGGCGTCGCAAAGGGAGGCGAGCCGAGAAAGACCGTGCGCAAGGCGCGATCAGATCTTCGACAGGACCGTCTGCTTGAACTTCTCGTACGGCTGGCTGCCGACGATCTGGTGCACGACCTGACCGTTTTTGATGATCAGGAAGGTCGGGATCGCGTTGATGCCGTAGCGCGCCGGAACGTCCGGATTGTCCTGCGTGTTGAGCTTCAGCACCTTGAGCCGGCCGGCGGTCTCGTCGGCGAGCTTGTCGACGTACGGGCCCATGGCCTTGCAGGGGCCGCACCCGTCGGCCCAGAAATCGACGAGGACGGGGAGGTCGCTCTTGAGGACGGTCGTGTCCCAGAGGCTGTCGGTGACGTCGGCGGCTTTGCTCATGTCGGGGCGAGAAGGCGGGAGGTGGCGTTTGAGGGGGCGGGCGCGCCCGGGCGTGGGAGAGAATATGGGACGCGGAGCGGCGCGAGTCCACCCCCGCGCGCATTCAGGCCAGATCGCCCTGCGGCTCGGCGTCAGCGTCGGACTCGGACCCGGCGGTGCCCGCGGCAGCCCGCGCCGGGGTCGGCGGGGACAAGTTGTCATCGTCCTCAAGGTCCTCGAAGACATTGTGGCCGGGCGCGCGCGGCGGCGCGGGTTCGCTCGGCGCGGCGGCAGCAGTCGCGGTGGCCGCGTCGGAGTCCTCGATGCGCTCGTCCTCGAACTCGGTCTGACGCACGATGCTGTCGAGGTCGTCGCCGAGGTCCTCGCGCAGCGAGATCGTGATGTCGGAATCCTTCGACTCCTGCCGCGCGCGCACCGCGCCGAGCTTGACGAGCTCGAGCAGCGCGCAGAACGCACCGATCAGCGTGCCCTTGCTCGCGCCGCCCTTGGCGACGGTCTCGTCGACGAGCTCGCGCAGCGACATCGAGCGGCGCGCCTTCACGCTGCGCACGAGCTCCTCGACGAAGTAGCGCAGTGGGCGATGCTCGGTGGCGATCACCATCGGCTTGTTGGCGAGCGTCTCGCGCATCAGGCGCGAGAAGGCCGCGAACAGGTCCCAGTTGGTGAGCTCCTGCATGTCGAGGCCGGCTTCGGCCGGCTCTTCGGTTCGGAAGCCGCGCTCGTGCAGCCTGTGGCGCAGGTCAAAGCGGTCCTGAAGCTCGCGCGAAGCCTGCTTGAAGTGGCGGTATTCGATCAGGCGCTGGATCAGCTCGTCGCGCGGGTCGAGTTCTTCCGCGAGGTCGATGTTCTCGCTCGGCAGCAGCGAGCGCGACTTGATCGCCATCAGCGTCGCCGCCATGACGAGGAAGTCGGCCGCGAGCTCGATGTCGATGTCCTGCAGGTCCTTCAGGTAGCGCAGGTAGCCATCGATGATCTTGTGCAGGTCGATGTCGTGGATCTCGACCTCCTGCTCGCGCACGAGGTGCAGCAGCAGGTCCATCGGTCCGCTGAAGACCTGTTCGAGGGAGACGGTGTAGTCGCGGGTCACCATGCACCACCCGTGAGGAGGTCGACGAATTCGAACAGCTGGCGCGAGCCGCTCATGATCAGCCCATTGAGGCCCGGGACCATGCGCAGGAGCGCCACCAGCGCGAACACGAGGAACAGGCCGTAGCGCTCGAGCTGCTCATAAGGTTCGCGCAGGCCGGGAGGGAGCAGCCACGCCAAGACGCGCGAACCGTCGAGCGGCGGCACAGGAATCAGGTTGAACGTCGTCAGCGCCAAGTTGGCGTACAGGGAGAACTGCAGCACCTCGAACAGCAGGTCCCCCTTTTGGTAGGCGCCGATGTAATAGGCGACCTTGAGGCCGAGCAGGAACGCGATCGCGAGCAGAAAGTTCGTCGCGGGGCCGGCGAGGGCCACAAGCATCATGTCGCGCAGCGGATGGCGCAGGCGGTGGTAGCTCACCGGGACCGGCTTGGCGCCCCCGAAGGCCGGCATGCCCATCAGCATCAGCATCCCCGGCAGGATGATCGTCATGAACAGGTCGATCGACGGCAGCGGATTGAGCGTGATGCGCCCGAGGTCCTTGGCCGTCGGATCGCCACACTTCCATGCCACCCATGCGTGAGCGGCCTCGTGCAGGGCCAGCGAGATCACGACGAACACGACCACGAAGGCGATCTGCAGCACCTCGATCGAACCCGAGCCGAGTTGGGTCGCCGGCACGGCCGCGGTGCACAGTGCGGCCGCGCACAGGGTCGGGGTCTGGGATCGCAGCCGGGAGAGCACGTCAGGGGCCGCGCGGCAGGGCCTGCGCGAGGCGTTTTATAGCACAGGGCAGCGCGACGGCGGGCGCTGCGCGGATCGGCTATCCTCTGCCCCGTACCGATGAGCGCCGACCGCCGATCCCCCGTGGAAGAACGCACGCCCATGGCCCACCCCGGCCCCGCGCCCGAGGACCCCGAGCCGCTCCACTCGAAGGGCGGCCCGGCCGACCGGCTCGAGCGCGCGCGCGAGGTGATCCGCGTCGAGGCGCGCACGATCGCGCGGCTCGAGTCACTGCTCGATCAGCGCTTCGTAACGGCCATCGACCTCCTGCTCGCCTGCAAGGGCACGGTCGTGTGCACGGGCATGGGCAAGGCCGGCCTGATCGCCCAGAAGATCTCGGCCACCCTGGCGAGCACCGGTACGGACTCGATCTTCCTGCACCCCGCCGAAGCGCTGCACGGGGACCTCGGACGCATCCGGCCCGGCGACGTCCTGCTCGCCCTGTCGAACTCCGGGGAGACGGTCGAGGTGAAGGTCGTGGTGCCCGTGGCGCGCAAGATCGGCGCCAAGGTGATCACCCTGACCGGCAACCCGCAGTCGGGCCTCGCCCAGCTCTCCGATGTCGTGCTCGACATCGGTCGGGTCGACGAGGCCTGCCCACTGGGGCTCGCCCCCACCGCGAGCACATCCGCCATGTTGGCGCTCGGCGATGCCGTCGCGATGGTGCTCTCCGCCGAGCGCCGCTTCAGCCGCGAGGAGTACGCCCTCTACCACCCCGCCGGGTCCCTTGGCCGCAAGCTTATGCGCGTGGCCGAGATCATGCGCCGCAACGCCGAGCTGCCGCTCGTCCCCGCCGGCTCGACCCTCGCCGCCACCCTGCGCGTCATGGGGCGCACCCCGGGCAAGCCGGGCGCCGCGCTCGTCGTCGCCGCCGCCGACGGCCGCCTCGTCGGCATCTTCACCGACGGCGATCTGCGGCGGCTGGTGGCCGAGCGCGGCGAGCTGCAGCGCGAGGACCCGATCGAGCACTTCATGACCCGCAACCCCAAGTCGGTGCGGCCCGACCAGCTGCTCGAGGAAGCCGAGCGGCTGCTGCGCGAGTTTCGCGTCGACCAGATCCCCGTGCTCGACGTCGACATGCGCCCCGTGGGCCTGCTCGACGTGCAGGACATTCTCGATACGCGTCTCTAAGCTCTGCCCCCGCGATGAAGGGGGATGGGCTGGAACCGGGGCTCGCGGAGCTGCTTCGACCGGTGCGCCTCGTGGCGCTCGACGTCGATGGCACGCTCACGGACGGGGCTGTGACCGTGAGCGCCGGCGGCGAGGAGCTGCGCTTCTCGGTCGTCGACGGCTTCGGCATCAAGGAGCTCCAACGCGCCGGTATCGTGGTCGCGTGGATCACCGGTCGCAGCTCACCTGCCACCGTCGCTCGGGCGGAGGGGCTCGGCGTGACCGAGCTGCACCTCGGCCAGCTGCACAAGACCGCCGCGTTACGCTCGATCCAGGAGCGCCTCGGCATCGCCCCGCGCGAGACCGCCGCGATGGGCGATGACCTGCCCGACCTGTCGCTGCGTCCCTGCGTCGGCTTTCTCGCTGCGCCAGCCAACGCACGGCCCGAGGTGCTCTCGCGGGCTGACTTCGTGACCCATGCTCTGGGCGGCGCGGGCGCGGTGCGGGAGCTCGCAGAGATGATCCTGCGCTCCCAAGGGCGCTGGGCGGCGATCGTCGCTTCCTACGGCGCATGAGGAAGCTCGTCGTCTTCCTGCTGGTGCTCGCGCTCGGCGCGGGTGCGCTGTGGTGGTTCGACTCGCGACGAGAGGAGCCAGCGGAGCCGCTGCCCGCAGAGCCAAAGCAGCGCGAGCCCGCCCGGGAGCCGCCTTCGGGCGCACTCACGAGCGTCGGCGAGGCCGGTGGCACGGGCGCGCAAGTCGCGCTCTCCGGCGCGCTCGACCTGTGGGCTAACGACACGAGCGACCCCGCGCGGCCGCGCAAGCGCTCGCACCTCGTGGCCGCGGATTGCCGCACGCTAGGCGAAGGTCGCTTCGAGCTCTCCGGTGCAACTCTCGAGATCTTCGAGCCTGCCAGCGGCGAAAGCGAGGCGACGGCCAAGGCGACGCGAGCGGAGGCGCGCCTCAAGGTGGATCCCGCGCCCGCCCTCGACGAGGCACATCCGGTCGTGCTCGAGGATGCGGAGCTGCGTTACGAGCATGGCTCGCGCTTCGCGCCGCTCTTGCTGCGCATTCCGCGGCTCGAGACCGTGGTGGCTCTCGAGCGCGCGACCTCGCCCGAAGTGGTCATGCTCGAAGGCCGCGGACTCTCCGTCTCCGGCCGCGGGCTGCTGCTCGAGCGCGCGTCGGAAAGCCTCACGATTCAGGACGAGCCGCGAGCGCGCGTCGTGCTCGAGGACGGCTCGAGCGTGGCCCTCTCCTCGCGGGCGCGTCTCGTCGCGCGGTCGAGGCCGGACCTCGGCGCCGAACTCGCGGAGCTCGACATCGAGCAGGATGCGCGCATCGTGTTCGACGGCGAGGTGCCGCTCGAGCTGCGCGCCGACCGGATTCGCCTGATCGGCTCGATCGAACAGGGCGCTTCTGCGCGGCTGCGGCCGCTGCGCGCCGAGGCCGAGGGCCATGTGGTGATCACGCAGAAGGAGGGCGTGGCGCGCGGCGAGCGCCTACTGCTCGACTTCGACGCGGCTGGCACGCCGGGCAAGGCGACTCTCGATGGGCGGCCCGAGCTCGAGGCCCTGTTCAGCGCGGAACGGCTCGAAGCTCTCCCCGAAGACCGCCTGCGCGCGGACGAGTCGCTCGCGGTGCTGCTCGACGGCGCTGGTCCGCTGGAACTCTCGCTTGGCTCGTCGCGCGACTTCCTCTTCAACGGTCCCGCGCGCGTTCGACTCCCCGCTCTCGACGCACTCCTCGAGTGCGACACCTCGATCCGCGGTACGTCTCGCGCGGAGGCCCGGAACGCTCCGCTGGTCGGCGAGCTCATTGCGGATGGCAACGTCCGTTTCACCTACGGCCGTACACGTCTCACGGCGGCCGTACTGCGCGCCAGCTCGTACCTCGACGCCACGCGCAGGGCGGCGATCCGCATCGCCACAGAGTCGAGCACACACGTCGTGGCCGAGCTCGAGGACGGGAGCTCGGTCGACGTCTTGGCCGAGGGCGGTCTCATCGCCGAGCAGCGCGAGGGCAATCTCTACCTGCCCCTTGCGCGGAACGTCACGTTCTTGCTCGGAGGCGAGCGCGCGCTCTCCGGTCGTGCGGACAGTGTCACGAATCTCGACGTCGAGCGCGTCCAGCTCGTCGCCACCGGCCACGTGCAAGTCAACCTGCCGGAGGGCAACGGACGTGGCGAGCGCTTCGAGGCCCGCTCCTCTGACTCGGGCGAGCTCTCCGGCAGCGAGAGCGAGCGCGCGCGCGTCGAAGTCTCCGAGGGCTGGTTCGAGGCGCGTTTCATCGACTTGCAGCCGGGGCAGGTCGAGGCGCGCGACGACGCGCGGGGCGTGATAACGCGCGACGGCGTCGTACACGACGTGCGCGCTGGATGGATCGTCCTCCAACGTGACGCGCGGCTCGAGGACGTCGGCGACCCGGCCGAGCTCCTGATCGACGCTGGCGAGACCGTGTTCGTCGAGCGCACGCTGGACGACGAGAAGCTGGTCCTGCGCGCCGAGCGCTTTCATGCCGAGGCGCGAGCGCGCGGAGTCGATGAGTTCGACCCAATTCTCGTGGTGGCGCTCGGCGACGTGCAGTTCGAGCTCGCGGACGATACGTCCCGCTACGAGGGTCGCGGACACCGGCTCGAGCTGCGCGGCGACCGAACAGGACGCCTCGAGCCCGCCAGCGAAGGCGAGAAGGTGGCGCTCTCCGGCCGCGTGGGCAAGCGCGCGGAGCGCGTGACGATCGGCTCGTCGCGCATCGACTTCGCGCCCGATCGGCTCGTGGCCGGCGACTTCGAGGCCGAGTTCGACGGACTCGTCTCCGGGCTTGGTGCCGAGGGCGATTCGCGGAAGCTGCGCGCGATCGGAGGCCTCATGGCCATCGACCCCTCGCAGGTCACGCTCTCCGAAGGCGTCTACCTCGGCGGAAGCGATGCCAGCGGCCAGCCCTGGTCACTCGACGCGGACCTGCTGGTGCTGCGCGCGCGACGCATCGAGGGAGAGCTCGACGAGCAGGCGGCCACCGCTTCGCTGGTCGACCTTGTCGCGCAAGGAACCGTGCGACTCGACGCCGACCCGCTCGGACGCGCGCGCGCCGAGGTACTGACGCTCGATCACGACTCGCGGCGCATCACCCTGCTCGGTGACCCGACCTCGCCCGTCGCGCAGGAGGCGTCGATCGAGCGCGGCGGCATCAGCTGGTCCTCGGCCGCCTTCACGTTCGACCTCGCGACTGGTTTCCTGCAGTCGGAGAACGGCAGCGTCCGATCTTCGCCGGATGACCTTGAGAACTGGTCGATCTCATATGAGGCGCTCGAGCCGCTGACTTTGGAAGACCGCACCGCGCTGATCTTCCGCCAACCCACGTGGCGCGAGGGAGCTAACGTGCTGCGTGCGAACTGGGCGCTGCTGTGGGTCGACCAGGGACAATGGCGCGCGCTCTCCAACGATCAGGAACTCGATCCCGAGTTGGTCGAGGATCCGGATGCCGGCGGGCGCGCTGGCGTGCCGAAGATGCTGTTCGGGGGCTTCCCGCTCCATAGCGGGGTGCGCTGGCTGCAGGAGCTGTATCTCGACGGCGATGTCGAATACCGCGTCAACGACGTGCGCAAGGCCCGCGCGGACAGCGTGTATCTCGACCTCGTCGACGGACACGGCTGGGTGAACGAGTTCGTGCTCGATCTCGAGCTCCCGATCGGGAGACGCAACTACTTCCTCAAGGTGGAAGTGGACTGGCTGCGCACGTCCGCAGACGGCTCGATGAGCGCCGTCGGAGCCGTGGCGACGACCTGCGAGCACGACGTCCCCCACTACAAGATCCGCATCGGCAACTTTGCTGTCGTGCCGCGCTACAAGAGGGAAGAGCGTCGAGACCAGCGCAGCGGAGCCGTCGAGGAAGTCGTCGAGCGCGATGGCTGGGACCTCGAGCTGGACAACAACGAGATCGCGCTGGCGGGCGGTTTCGGGTTGCCGCTCCCGCGCATCGCTGGCCCGATGACGAACGACTACAAGCTCGACCAGGAGGCGCTGTCGGTCGGTGGGTTCCGCCTGCCGTCGTTCGGCAGCGACTCCAAGCTCGGGACCTTCATCTCCGCCAGCATCTCGGGCGAGCTCGGCTGGATCGGCGATGGCTTCGAGTGGCTCTTTGACTGGCTCACTCCCGACCTCGATCTGCCCAAGCCCGAAGGCAGCAACCGCGCGCGTGTCGACCTCACCAGCCGCGGCATCGTGCTCGGCCTCGAGACCCAGCTGCGAGTGGCGGACATCTATCGCTACGACATCAACCTCGACACCGTGTGGGACACCGGCAAGGACCGCGGTCTCGTGCGCGTCGATCGCGCCGATCGAGGCGACCTGCGCTCATGGTTCCACACTCGCGGTAGGTTCCGGCTTGGCGAAGACGAGTGGATCGACACTGTCCTGACCTACCAGACCGACCCCGGTGTGCAGGCCGAGTTCTGGGAGTCGAGCTACCTCGCCTACGAGGAACGCGAGAACTTCGTGTATTGGCGCAAGGTTCGCGACTTGGACTTCTTCAGCGCGACCGCCGAGGCGCGCGTTGAGGATTTCCGCACGTCCGTGATCGACCAGCCTTCGCTCTCTTGGCTTTCAGGGCGCGCGGAAGTCGCGCGTCTCGGCGACCGCTCCGTGGTCGCGAGCACGTTTGTCTCCTTAGATCATCTCGCGCGCTTCGACGGGGATCCCAAGTACGAGTCTCCTTTCGCGGACGGTCTCGGCAACCGCTCGGTGGCACGACTCGATGCGGCGCAACGCGTAGAGCTGCCGATCGACATGGAGTTCGGCGGAGTCCGCACCACGCCTTTCCTCGAGGCGCGCGCAACAGGTTGGAGCGACGACGTCAGCGCTGACTCGAGCGCTTCCCGAGGAGCACTCATCGCGGGCGTCACCACCTCGACCTCGCTCTGGCGTACCTTCGCGGATGGATCGCGACACGTCGTGACACCTTCGGTGGAGCTGCGCGGGGACCTTGTCTCGGGCGAGGACAACCTGCCCGTCGTGGAGTTCGACGTCGCGGATCGATCGATCGAGGGGCGCTACGTCGACTTCAACCTGCGCTCGCGCTGGGAGAATCGCGAGCTCACGAGCGACCTCGATGTCGAGCTCTCCCAGACTTGGGCGGATGGGGTCGGGATCGGACTGCAAGACGGGTGGCTGCCCTGCGCGATGCGCGTCAATTGGCTCTCCGTGGCCTTCGGTATCCCTTACGGCCTCTTGCACGACGGCCGCTATGACACGGTGTCCGGCGAGACCGAGTACTCGCAGACGATCGCGGGCTTCGAGCCTTATCAGGACCTGACTTTCGAGACGGGCTATCACTCGGCGCGCGATACTGTCGGGCTACGCCTCTACGAGGCGCTCACACTGGGTGCGCGCTATGCGCTTTCAGCGAAGTGGGAAGTCGAAGGTCGCCAGACGCTCGGTGTAGGAAGCGCGGAGGACCAGCTGGCCTACTCGGTCAGCCTGCGGCGCTTCGGGCACGACTTCGTGCTCGAGATCCAGAACTCCTACGTCGCGGGCGAGGGGGTGGGCAGCTTGCGCTTCAACATCACGCCAAACTTCGCCTGGCTACGGGACGACGGCACGCTGCTCGATCGCTGGCGAGCGCTGCGTCGCTAGCCGCCCATGCCCACGGCGCTCCCCGGTGGCGCACCCAGCGCTACAATCGTGACTGCATGGAGTTCTTCGGTCTTTCCTTCGCCGAGCTCGTCGTGATCTTCGTGGTCGCGATCCTCGTGTTCGGCCAGCGTCTTCCGCAGGTCGCCGGGGAGACTGCGGCCACACTGCAGCGGGTGCGACGTTCGCTCTCCGACCTGCGGCGTGAGACCGGCATCGACCAGGAGATTCAGAAGGCGAAGCGCGAGTTCGAGGACGCGCAGCGCGCCACTCAGGCGTCCGTGCAGCGCGAGGCCGCGATGATGCGGGCGGAGCTCGAGCGCGCCAACGCTGCGGCTAGCGCTGCTTCGACGGCGGCGGCAGCCGCGGCAACGCCGACAGCGGCGGAATCGGTGAAGGCAGCGGAGCCGCCGGCGCCTGCGGCGACGACGTCGACTCCGAGTCAAGGTTGAGCAGCACGGCGGCGTCGCCCTCGTCGAAGATCTTGTTCCAACCGCCTGTCCCTCCGGACTGCGGCAAGGGCGCGGGCAGGTGCTCCAGCATCCAGCGATTGTTGGTGTTGACCGTGCCCACCACCGGCATCACCTGCAAGTCGTTCTGCGTGGAGAGCTGCTCGAGTACGTCTGCCGGCACAAGGGCTGGCATGGCGACCGTGAGCAGTCGCTTGTGGCGCGCGAGCGGCACGAGCCGGTGGGTGCGCAAGAAGTCAGCGTCGAGGCCGTTCATCGCGTCCGGTGTCGGCGCGTAGAGGTCCACCGGCAAGAAGGCGAGGCCGAAGAGCACACAGACAACGCGCGAGAGATCCCAGTCGGCGATCAGGCCCTCCCCCACGAGCAACTCCGGGAACGGAATCGGGCCGGTCTGGCTCGTCCGCAGCGCCAGCTTCAGCCGCTGCGGCTCGACGAGGCCCCGCTGGCCCAAGATCTCTGCCAAGCTCTGGTAATCGAGTCGGTAGTTTTGCTTCACGGCGGGGAGGAGCTCGGGGAAGGGTATCGACCGCGCTGCTCCCCGATCCTTAGCGGCCGGAAGAAATTTCCGTCCGCTCTGTGCCGCACTACACGTCGAGGTTGGTCACCTCGAGCGCGTAGCGCTCGATGTACTGGCGCCGTGCGTCGACCTGGTTCGACATGAGCACCGTGAAGATCGCGTCCGCCGCGAGCTCGTCCTCGAGTCGCACGCGGTAGAGGCGGCGACGGGTGGGATCCATCGTCGACTCCCACAGCTGCTCCGTGTTCATCTCGCCGAGACCCTTGTAGCGTTGCACGTCGATGTCGCCCTCCGCGCTCTTGCGGATGGAGCGCGCGAGCTCGACGAGGTTGGCGCAAGGTGTGGTCGACTTCGTGCGAAGCAGCTCCCATGTCGTCCCCTTCACGGCGAGGCCGCGCGCAACGAGGTTCGACAGCGCGCTCGACACCTCGCTGGCGTGCGGCAACCTCGAGGCGAGCACGTGGGCGTCATCGCGCGGCACCTTGCTGTCCGGGCCATCAAACACGAGCAGCTCGCCGCGCATGCCAGCCTTCTGCAGCTCGAGGAAGTCCTTCTGCTTCTCCTCGTTCTCGAAGAAGTGATCGCGGCCCTGCGCGTTCACCCAGTGCGACGCCACGCGACCGCCGTCCCACGTCTCCACGAGCAGGTGGGCCGACACGCGAGTCCACAGCGGGATCGCGCGCTCAAGGGACTCTTCCACCTGTCGCAGGGCGTCGAGCAGCTCCGACAGAGCGGCGCCCTTCCATTCCTTGCCCGTCGACGTGTCGCGGATCATCATGGAGTCCACCGCTAGATCAACCAAGGCGCGGCGCAGCTCCGCGTCGCTCGCTAGATAGCGTTCCGAGCCCTTGGCCTTGACCTTGTAGAGCGGCGGTTGGGCGATGTAGAGCATGCCGGCCTCGATCAGCGGCCGCATGTGCCGGAAGAAGAAGGTGAGCAGCA
>SXGT01702958.1_pt1 | contig 53855 bp, 51 predicted proteins | sample 3176221 | NCBI WGS metagenome assembly SXGT01 (sample SAMN11356862, study PRJNA531348) | freshwater metagenome | isolation source: freshwater sample F1-120 | place: China: Fuxian Lake, Yuxi | collected 2017-12-25
ATGAAAAGATCTTCCTCATGGGCAATCCTTCCCGCCATGCTGTACGCTGACTGCGAGCCGATCGGGTTGCGTGGTTCTTTTGGGCGACCCATTCAGGAATTGAACGGTCGGGAAATCGTCTAACCCATAATCCTACTGACCATAATGTGCGCCAACAAGGTTTGTTTCGAGATTTTTTTCTCCGACGCGACTTTCTGGGGAGGGGCCCACTTCGCCCACCTCCCAGCGACTGCATTCACGCCATCCCTTCCCACCCAGCCATACCACAAAGTCGTGTGCCGCCTCTTGGAGCGAGGAAGGTCGATTCACACAGCACTACTTTGCAAGTACAATCCGCAGTGTCTCGACACGCGCGATCTCCTTCCACGATTTGGTCGCCAGCACCTCCTGGTACAAACGGGTCACGTCTGGAAATGTCTCCACATCATGAAACGCAACCAGACCTCCAGGAATCACATGCCTGCCCCAGATGTCAAAGTCGGCCCGCACGGCCTCATAGGTGTGGTCGCCATCGATAAACAACAGGCGAACGGGCGATTTCCACGCGGCCCCGATCTCCACAGAGTTGCCGACGCGAATATCAACCCAATCCCGCAATCCTTGGTTTTGCAGGTTCGCGACAAACGACGGGAATGCCGTACCGGACTGCGCAAGTGCAGAGATGGGATGGCTGCCGCCTTCGCGATGCTCCGGAGAGCCTCGGAAATGATCGACCGCCACGACTTTCTCTCGGCGCGCGGCTCGGGTTCCGGCCGCGAGCCAGCAGGTCGAACGGCCGAACAAACTGCCAATCTCTACGATCGCGCCGCGGCCAGGCCCTTCCTTGGCGAGATAGTAAAGAGCAAATCCCTCTTGCGGCAGAAGGAATCCTTGGATTTTCGCGAAGGAGCCAGAAAGGTCTTCAAAGGCGCCGACCGCCTCAAATGCCGCAAGCGCTTGCCTGGGATCGCCATTACCAGGATCTGCCAACGAATCCCTGATCGCAAGCCGCTCTTTTACATGCTCTTGGTACATGCGATCGGCAATCGCCAGGTCGGCGTCCGCTTCGTCTGCATCCCTTGGAAGGAAAACAAGCTCCCCCTTTTCGACGGTCGTGCGGTCCAGGAAGTAATCAAAATGACTTCCTGGTTTTACCCAGTAGCGGAGGAACCTATCGGGAATGTGCATTCCTTGGAAAGATCGCCGCAAGGCAACACGAAAGGCAATATCTTCACCGGCGGACTTGCCGCGAAACGCCTGATCCTCGGAGAATCCACCGATCAGGTCGGCGGCGGCTTTCCGTATGAGGAGGTTGGATGGGATCGAGCCGACGACCGCTTGAAGCTGTACGGGATGCACTTCCCGATGGCAGTTGACCAATTCCACACCGGTTGAAATCCAGGAAAGCTCGCTGCGAGTTTCCAGGATCGACAGGGCCGCTTTGAAGAAGCCAGGCGCATACTCGTCGTCGGCGTCGAGAAAGCACACGTAACGTCCGCGCGCCTGCCGCAGACCTGCATTGCGGGCAGCGCCAGGACCGGCGTTTTGGGGCTGCCTCAAAACCCACATCCCAGGAGTATCCTTGGCCAGGGCATGCGCTACGTCCTCGGAGTTATCGGTTGATTGATCGTCCACGATCAGGATTTCGGTCCCGTAGTCGTCTTGGGCAACGACCGAGCGGACCGCGCGCTCGAGAGTGTCGGCGGCGTTGAAACAGGGGATCACGACTGAAACGCGAAAGACGGGACTCATGAGTTAGGATCCAGGCGAACCGGCATATTCTTTTTCCTCGCGGAACTTGGCGCCGAGCAGCTCATTGAGCTTTTTCTTGACCTCCGCGCGACGATCATTGGTCTGGTACACAGCGCGAGCCTGCGCGATGAACTCGCTTCCAAAATCCTGTGACTTTTCGCATTCGCGAATGCGATTCTCGATGTCCCAGAGCCCCTCGTTGATTTCCTTGAGCTCGCGCATCAAGGCAAGGACGGCTGTCGATTCCGTGATCCGTTGCCGGCGCGTGGCCTCTACGACCGCAAGCTCGGCCTTGACATTGGCCAGTTTCGTTGGATCGGCAATGCGTTCCGACTTGATCTGTAGGATCGTGAGTTTATCCAAGAGCTCGCCTGGCGCGACCTCGACGAGAATTGCATCGCAGGTTGCGTCCCGCATGCGGACGACTTCATCACGCAGCCGTTCAAAGAGCGGGCGCCAATGCCCCAGTTCGGTCTGGCGAAAAAGACGCATAGTCGGATACCAGGGGGTGTCCTCGTGGTCCTGCATCCAGCGCCAGTCGGCGAGAGCCGAGAGGACGACCCAGACCTTGAGGCCGAGCGCGCCCGCCAGGTGCGCGAGAGCCGAATCACAGGTAATGACGAGGTCCAGCGCTTGCATTACGGCCGCAGTCTCTTGGAAAGCGCCGGTCGTCTCATCAAGCCGGCTGCCCAGATCGACTATGGGAAATCTCGCCGTTGCAATCTGCTCGGTGCCAGCTCCTTTCTGCAAACTGTAGAGTTCTACCTTCGGCAGAGTTGCCAGCATCCGAAACCACTGCAACGGTATTGAGCGATGCATATCCCAACGGTGCTTGGGATTGCCTTGCCAGGCGATGCCGATTTTTAACGTGGACGAGACGGCAAGCTCCTTGCGCCAGGGTTCCTGGAGCGACGCATCGACCGAGAGGTAGGGCGTGTCCGCGGGCACCTCGCTGAGCTTCGTTCCGCACAGGTACGGAAGGCTCATGAGCGGTGCATGAAGATCGAACTCAGGCGGCAATTGGCCGCCTTCCGGCAACACACGGTCAACGCCAGGGACCGTCGAAAGGAGTGGAGTCATCTTTTCCGGACATTCCAGCCACACGGTAGCACCGCGCTTCTTCAACGTCGACGCATAACGGACAAACTGGATGGCGTCGCCGAGGCCCTGTTCGCACCAAAGGAGAATCGTCTTTCCTTCCAGAGCCGAGCCGTCCCAGCGCGGCTTGGGCAGAACCCGCGACTTGGTCTCTGGTTTCTTCCAGCGAAACTCGTACTGCGTCCAGCCGCGCTCGTAATCTCCCTTGGCGAGCAAGGACAACGACCGATTCCAGATGGCGTTGACGTAATCCGGCTGGAGGCATAGCGCCATGTCGTAAGCGGCCAGCGCCGCGTCTAGGCGTCCCAGCGACGCCATTGCATTCCCGCGATTCATATGGGTCTTTGCATCCAAGGGTCTCAATCGCAGTGCGGCTTCGCTGGCAATGATGGCCTCCCCGAATTGCCCGGCGTCGGCGAGCGCCAAACATAGGTTATTGTGCAGCTCCGGATTGTCCGGCGCTAATCGAACCGCCTGCTGTAGGCAGGCGATCCCCTCCTCGGCGCGGCGCTCATTGACGAGCAAGAGCCCCAAGTTGGACAACACGTCGACATAATCGGGGCGCACGGCCAGAGCGCGGCGATACGATGCAATCGCTTCGTCGATTTGACGCCGCTCGGCGAGCCCGACGGCGAGATTGTAGTGGGCCTCCGCATAATCGGGCTGCAGCTTCGCGGCTTCTTGATAACAAGCCAGCCCCTCATCGCGCTTGCCTATCTGCGTCAAAGCAACGCCCAAGTTGTTGTGCGCCTTGGCATAATCCGGTCGAAGCTCGATGGCCTGTCGGAACTTGGCGACTGCGTCGTCAAGCTTGTTCTGTCTCGCTAGCACAATTCCCAGATGGGTCAAGGAATCGATGTTGCCCGGCGTTAGAGTCAGGGCACATTGAAAGCCGTCGGCGGCCTCTTGCAGCTTGTTTTGCGCAAGGCAGACCATCCCGAGGTGGTGCCAGGCCCCGGCATGATTGGCATCGCCTTGGATAACGCGGCGATAGAGCCCCTCGGCATCGGCAAAACGCTGAGCCTGGTGCAATTTCTGGGCGTCGGCGAAAAGGTCTTTCAGCGTCGGCATGGTGTTGCCCTTGTTGCATCTACGACGTGGTTCCGTTCGAGCGTCGCTCTTTGACCTGGGAGGCGTTTGCGGGGGCTCCGTGGCTGAAGGTCCGCGTGCCAAAATGATGAATGAACAGGTCGCGGCAGCAAACGAGCGTGAAGCCGGCCTGACGGGCTTTCGTGCTGAGGATGTCCGTGTCGAACAAACTCAAGTCGGTCCACTTCTCCATATTCTTTAGGCCAATCTTATTCAATACCTGACGTTTCAGGAGCAAGCAGAAACCGGCCAGGCGATCCACTTCGATCCATTTGCGCCTGTATTGTTCCCGAAATTCGGAGGCGAAGCGATGAACTGCATCGACGTCCAATAATTTGTCGGCGCTGTATCGCTTCGGTGCGGTCCCACGGCGCGGTTTGATGCGATACGGGACAGTCTCGACGAGCTGGGCGAGCGGCGCGTAGTTCGACATCGGGCCGACCATGCCAAAGCCGGAATTCAAGTTGACAAGGTCGATGAGCTGTTCAAGCCAGCCGTCGGTGACGACGGTGTCGTTATTCAGAAGGACGAGATACTCGCCGCGCGCCTCCGTAATCGCTTCCTTACATGCGTCGGGAATTCCGAGGTCGCCAGGCGTTCGGACCACCTCGACGCGGACGTCGCCAGCGGCCTTGATCCCCGCGAGGTATTCAGCGGTCCCATCAAGCGAGCCGATGTCCAAGAAGATCAGTTCAATCGGCCGGCGGCTATAGCGCAGCAAGCTCGGCACGCTCAACTTCGTGTATTCGAGCATGCCGCAACAGGGCATGATGATCGACACCAGCCCCGGCGTGGATGTCACGAGGATATCAGCGATGTTGGACATCGGCGTCGTTTTGGCCATGATTATTCTCTCACTTCCCCGTTCAATTCCGTGGCGCGCGCGGGAGGGGGCGGGTCATCGGGTTTCTTGGCGTATCTGCTCACGAGGTTTATCAGCAACAAGTACTCCTGCTGATGCCGTTGCCGAACTTGCATGGTGGCTTCTTGCAGCTTGTGCATCAAACGTTCGCTGTACTCGCCGGTCTTGTCCAGGTGGATCGCCTCGGCAATAACTTGCAGCGCGGCAGAAAAGTCCTTCTCGCGAACGTGGCACCAGGCAAGGTTGTAGCGCGCCCGCACGTCGCTTTCATTCACTTCGAGCGCCTTGAGATAGGCCGAGCGTGCTTCTTCTGTGCGTCCGAACTCGTAAAGGCCATCCCCAAGTGTGTTCCACAGTTCCGCCGAGCAGGTCGGATTGAGTGCCAGCGCCTGCTTGGCCATGTCGATCCCCGCCTTGAGATCTCGCAGCGAGAACGTCAGAAACATGCTGATTTCGTTGAGCAGCACCCAGTTGCGCGGCTGGCGTTCGAGCGCCTGATGGTAATAGGTCGCCGCCAACTCGAACCGTCCGGCGCGGGCACAGGCGCGAGCATGATCAATTGGTTCGTTGAGATGCTTGTACGCCGTCTCGCTGAAGCGTTCCCAAAACTTGAGCCTCAATTCGTCATTGCGCTTGGGCGAAAGGAGCCGCGAGTTGATGCCGCCGGCTTGCGATTGCGGCTCAATCCACTGCCCTTGCCGCGTTTCGTCGAAATAGGCTTTGAGCAAAGGGAAATTGACGCCGACAAAGGTCGCCAAGCTGAATCGCTGATGCTCAAACTCGTCCTCCGGCGTGATCATCGTCTGGCCGTAGTCGTTGATCAGGATAAAACCGTCCTCGGCCAGAAGGTCCAGAAGCCGCTCGAGTGAATGAATGGCGCCGTGACTCAGGAGCATGCGTTTGGTGCGCGACTTGGCGTAATTGATGCCGAACGGCGCATAAGCAATCTTACTGACATCGAGCGGGCGATAATCATACTCGGACGCGAAAAGTCCATAGACTTCGAGCAGTTCTTGTCTGGCCTTCGGATCATTCGACTTGGCCCTCTCCTTGAGCTGGTCAATGGTCAGGTCCGTAAAGTCTTCGAGGCGGACGTTGCGAGCCACGCAGGTGCGGACATGCAGGGCCTTCACATTATCACCATCGAGTTCCACGACAGTCGCGGGCAAGCAATCGAGGAGGTAATTCAGGAAGACGGCACGGAAGGGCCGATCCTTGCGGGGATGGCTCCGGAACGCAACATCGTTGAGCAAGACTTTTTCTGGGCACATCGCATCCACGATGCGCAGCCGATAACGCCCCGGGTGATAGGTAAGGACGCCGTGACGGACGACGTCGGTCAACATCTTCTCGGACCGGTCGGCAGCCACATAGATGAGCCGCTCGTAATAATCTTTGTTTTGCTTCTCGCATAGCTCCTGGATGTGATCGAGAAAGAAGCGGGCAAAAAGGCCCACTCCAATGCCGAGCTCCAGAACGTAGATGTCCGGCTCCAGATTGCCGGATTTATCGGCCTCAAGGAGGCTGGTGAAGAAGACCTCGGCGGCGTTCCGCGATAGGTTCCCATCATTGTTAATAACGAATGGGACCGGCGAGGCGTCGGAGATGAACGCCTTGTTGCCGCGATCCTTGAGGTATTGTTGGCCAAGTTCCCATTCCAGTGATTCAGAAAGGGGTACAAAATCCTGTACGACAGGCCGGCTGTCCTGAGCGTTCGCCAGGATTTGTTCCGCGAGGGTCTTGGTCGCCGGAAACTTGGCGGCATTCCTGTCGGCTTCGGTGAGAGGACGCGACACGGGCGAACCTCCGGGCGTGGCTAATGGTAATGGTTGATTGTCGCGGCTGAATGCGCTGCTTTCGTCTATTGTCGCAGTTTTTTTGAATAGGGCAACAGATTTCGGAATCGACCTGTAGGCAGGCGGCGGCTGGCGACCCCGCGCGGGCATTGCGGCCTGTTTTCGCCGCCATCAACGCATAGCCGCCGCGACGCGATCCCGTTTGGGAATCACCTCGCGGCGGCGCAAGGGCTACATGACCGTAGCTGCCGGTCTTCACCGTCAGCAATCGGCTGAGTTGAATCCTGTTCGGCGAAACGTCGGCGGAGCACCGTTTTCCGTCGACTTGTAAACAGGTGACTGACGAAGGATCTCACGGATGCTATTGGGCGTATCGGGGCCAAAGTCGCGACGCAGGAATGGAATTCCCGTCGTCGAACCTACCGGACGCACGAGCAAACGCGGTGTCGAGTTGCCGTTGAATGAATTCCCGACATGCACCCAGACGACGTCGGGGAAACCTTTGCGGATTTCAGGCGCATCCTGACATTCCATGCCGACGAGGATGAACAGCGGCTTCTTTTCCGCGTCCGCTCGTTTGATCGCCACGCCCAGATCGTTCAAGCAGTCGAGATCGCGGCCCTCCTGGCATTTCTTGAAGCCGGCGGCCGCCTTGACCTTGGAGTCGGCCGGCAAGGCTTCGCGCTTGAGATTGGCCAGCGCAAACGCGGCTCTGGCTTTGGCTGCCGCAACATCCACCTCCTGGGCGCAGCACGCGAACACGCAAGTGTGCGCCGTCACCAGACTAAGGAGCCAACGCATACAGTACCTCCCACTTTCGGTTGAGCGCCAGCCGGTCCAGCGGCTCGGCGCGGTTGTCGTGACGAATAAACCAGTTGAGTTTTCGAGCGGGCCAGCCTTGCACGGCCGAGAATGCCCAGGAATCGCCTTGCTGTAGCATGCGGTGAATCACTGTCGGCCCATCAGCGTAGAAGCCGGACGGCGGCGGATTGCCTGGCCCGAGCGGGCCGGAATGGGCAGTCGGGCCCCAGCTATTCTCGATGCGGCCGTATTCCTTGCCGGCAATCGTTGCGTACCCTATCAGCGCCATGCAATGCGCCCACGACCCGCTTGGCTTGCAAATGCCGTTGGCGTCGCGCTGCATCGTAAAACCTTGATTCGAGCAGACTGCAATCGCGTACCCCGAGGCCAAGGCCTTCTTTGCCTCGCCCCAACTTTTGACCTGCGTGATGTCTTTGACAGGATGCTTCCGCGCGACGTCCTGCAATGGCGCCGGCACGCCGGTTTGACCGAACTCGCGGCATCGCTGGACGCTGTATGTCGTGAGATCGAACTGGCCCTGCTTCTCCCGCGCGACGATACCCCATTTGTTCACAAACTGCGCGGCCCAGGCGCCGACGGACCCATCGCCGCGAATCTTCCCGCCGCCAACCTGGACACGCGAGCCGCCGTAGGTCACCTCCTCGGCGATGTCGCGAAACTGGTCTGCCTCGCCGCCCTGCATGAGCTGCGTTGCGAGTGTGTACGTCACCGCGTTGTTGGTGCCGAACGAGACGCACGAGCCGACCTGTCCCTGGTCCTTCGACGGAGGACCCCGGCCGAGAACTTTGTTGAAGGACTCCCACAGGTAAACGTGGTCGGGCAATGGATCCGCCGCCTGGCCGGCTGGCGTGTCGGCAAACGCCTTGAACATCAGCACCTCGGCAACTGCCTTTACTGCGTCATCGTCGCGCTGCCAGCCACAGCGTTCTTGGACCTGTGCTTCGTCAAACGCTGGCAACGGGGGAGGCGGGATTGGCGTGTCCTTCGGCAGCAGGCCCCACGCAACTAACAGAGCGATAATCGCGACGCCGATCGCCCAAACAAGATAGGCTTTCCAGTTTTTGGGTATCATCTCTGTCCTCCGAAATCAGGTTGCGGACAAACCCTTATCACCCCTTATCACCCTTGCACCTTCGCCAATGCAGCCGCGATCCGACGGAAAATGTCGACCGCACGCGCTCGCGTTGGCGCATCCAATTGCAAGCTTGGCTCATCGCCAAGCACATTCACGACCTCGGCCGAGATTGCCTTCCGCACGCCAACCAGCACGTCCGGCCGGATCAAGCCGGGCTGGCCGCCATCGCCATAGGCGACCTTGCGGATGTCCTCGAGCAGCATGCCGACCGTTGTGATCCCTGGCCTGGCAGCATGGTCGGCGGCCGCCTCATAGAGGCCCGCAAGCGCAATGAGTTGAGCCCGATTGACTGGCGTTGAGCCGCCGTCCGTGGCGAAGGCGGCTGCGAGTTTGGCGACCAGCGGATCGACGGGTGGAACAGGTGGATTCGGATTGGGTGGATTGGGATTGGGCGGGGTCGGGCCAGGAGGCGCGTTAACAACGACCACCGTGCAGACGACGATCGGCGTCGGTTCGTCGTTGATAGATGTGTATGCTTCGACGCGATACCGACCTGGTTTGCAGGCGATGCAGCGAATCTCCTTGCCTTCCTTGAGGCTTGGCAGGTCATCGAGGATCTCGATACCTGGATCGACGGCGCGCCAGCGGACCTGCTTGCCCATCGTTTCGGCCTTGATCGTGATGAATTTCCCAGGCAGCCCTTTGATTTCCTTGGGCAGCTTGAGCGGATTGGCCGGCTGCGCGATCGTGCATGCGGCCAAAAGTAGGAACGCGGTGTTCATTTTTCCCCCTTTGCGAATGCGTCGAACGTGTCCGTTAGGGCTTCAATTGCGGTCAACAGCCGAAACAGGTCGGTTTGGACTTGCTGATCCTGCACCTTCTCTGCTCGGCCCCACATCTCGGCCAGGTCTCGATCGGTTAGCGGCGGCGGCTTGACGGTCCCCGCGCCTCGAACTTGCATGTCTGGAAACGGAAAGCTCAACATTGACTGGTCCCTCTTGGATGGTCAGCGGCATCCATCACGACGCCGGCTGCGTGAGCGTCAGGCTCGAAATTGCGCACGTGCCGCCGGCGATGAACGACACGGAATCGAAGTTGATGTCGGCGCCCGAGGTGCCACAGGATCCCTGCAAGACGGTGCCGCCGCTGGAGTCCTTGGCGCGGAAGTGGCCGGCGGTGCCCGTGGCGGCGATGTTCGTGTCGCTGGTGATCGAGTTCGCGGTGGCCGTGCCGCCCGAAGCCGCGCCGAATGCGGGATCGGACATGGGCAGCGTCGCCAGCAGCGTGCCCGAGTCCGGATCGGTCGTGTTGGTCGGCGCGGCACCCGTGCGAATGGTGATGTTGCCGTTGGACGAGCCGCCGTCGATGAGGCCGGCGACCGCGTTGACGGCGGCGTTGCGAGCAGAGTCGGAGATCTTCATGGCGTTCCTTTCGTCGTTTGAGGTTTGTTAGCCCAGCGCCACTGCGCTACTAAGCCTCGCTTTCAATCGTGTAGACAAGCTGCTGCGTGTGCTGCTGACCGTTCGCGGTCATTGCCACGGGGGTGTCGTATTTCTTGGCACCGACCAGCCGCCCCACGTTGTCCACGATGAAGTAGCCGTAGATCGTGTTGCCGATGGCGCCGTTCTTGGTCCAGACAATCTGATTGGCGGGAATGCGGACCTGGTTGCTGACGAGTACATCCGCTTGCCAGCCGATACCAACAGCGCCGTAACCGCTGAAATCCGCTTCGACACCGAGCGACGTGTATGTGGAAATCGTGTCTGAGCGGGACGGCGTCAGACCGCTGTCCTTGAAGAGATGAAGCGTGCAGGCCCACAGACCGTCCGTCGTGGCAACGAGGACATCTGCAAACTGCTGCAATGCGTAGTTGGTCCACACGAAGCTCGATGAACCCGCGTTCTTGATCGCCTGATCGACGAGCGTCCCGATCGGCTGCACGGTCATGTTGTCGCCGTCGTCATTCATGTCGATGGTGCTGGCGAACTTCTTTGCACCGACCAGATAGCCGCCCGGACGGCGGATGAAATAGCCGTAAATCGTATTGCCCGTGGCCCCGAGCTTGGTCCAACTGATCGGCGAGCCCGTGGATTGCGCACGGTTGGAGGCGATGGTCACCGCTGCCCAGGTCGGCAAAGCGCTACCATAGCCAGTGAAATCGGCCTCGCTTGGCGTGTAGTCGCCAATGACGTCGCCATGCGCCGGCGTGATGTTCGCCTTGTACAGGCGCAGCTCGGCCGTGCTGAGGGCGTTGTCTCGCAAAACGCCCATTTGCCGAATGATTGCGTCATCACACATCACGAGTTGGTTTGCCATCGCCTCCTCCTTCCCCATGAGTTCCGCCGGCTGCTACGCCGCCATCAGTGCTGAGGTCGGAAAGGTCCTCGTTCGTCCCACCCGCCGCAACGCCGCCTTGCACGCCGAGGTCAGACAGGTTTTCATGGCGTCCACCCGCCGCGACGCCGCCTTGGACGCCCAGGTCAGTCATAACCTCATGTTTGCCGCCAGCAGCCACGCCGCCGTCAGTGCCGAGATCGACGAGGATCTGATGGCCGCCGCCGGCCGCGATGCCGCCTTGGGTCACCTCGGTGGTGTTGATCCAGGCCGAGCCGGTTCCGTTGCAGACCATCGCGCGGAGCAGCAGCGTGCCGCCCCCAAGATTGATCGTGTTGGCGCTGGAGAGGCCGTTGCCCGCGCCAATCATCGCACCGAGTTGAATACTGCCGACACCGGTGAAGGTTGGCACCGTAACAAGGCCACTTGCCGCGCAGGTCATTACGCCAAACGGAGGGAGACCTGTGCCGATGCTGACCGAGAATTCACTGGATAGTCCGACCCCCGAACCGACCATTGCGCCGAATTGCAAGCTCCCGGTTGCAACGAAATGCGGCGGGGTTGACGAACCACTCGACGCGCACGTTATCGCCGCGAACTGCGGGTTGCCCGTGCCGACGTTGACCGAGTACGCACTGGACAGGCCAGCGCCCGCACATGACATTGCGCCGGCCTGGAGGTTGCCGATGCCGATGCTGACCGTGTACGCGCTCGACAGACCATTGCCCGCACATGCCATCGAGGCGAGCACCAAGCTGCCGGCACCGACCTTGGGCGGAGGGGCAACGAACAACCCGCTTCCCTCGCAGGTCATCGGACCGAGCATGAGCGATCCACTTGCCGCCGCGGCACGCTTCGAGCAGCAATGCTCGAAATCGTAGAGGGGTTGGCCGCTCCACGCACCGCGCAGCCGAGCCAGGCTGAAAAGCGGAACACCGACGAGAGTGTTGTTCCGCTCGCGCATGAACGGGCCGGCGCTCGTGCTGCCTGCTTTGCCGCCGGCCAGATCCTGGTAGTCGCCATTCGATGGATTGATCGTCTGCTCGATCCAGTCATAGATCCATCGGCCCGTCGATCCCTGGAAGACGGGGTTGGTCATTTTCGCCACGAACATGGCCGCAACCGTCACGCTCCCCCCGCCGCTACCCGCGCTTGAGAAACAGGCAAGTGCAGGCAATGCAAAAGAGCCGGACCCTGTCCGAGTCGGCACTGAACGTGTTCCGATACCCGCGCAGTTCATCGCGCCGGCTTTCAGGTTGCCATTCCCGCTTGGCGGCGTCGTGCGAGTGCCAGCGCCGGACAGAGACATCTGTGCTGTGAAGAGACTTCCCGAAGGCGTCGGCGTGTAGACGTTGCCGTTGCCGTAGGAACGCATCACAGCAAGGCTCGGTGCGCCGCTTCCTGTTCGTGCGGGATAAGTGTGCGTGCCGGCCCCGGCGAGGTTCATCGCGCCCATGATGAGCGCACCACCAGGGCGATAGATGAACTGGCCGACGCCGTCGCAGGTCATGGCCGGAATCGTCGCGTCGCCCGTGCTCGTTGCTACAGGCAGCGTGAGACCCGAATCGCAACAAAGGCGGACGACCGCCCACTGATTGCCGAGACCGCCCTGGCGCCAGAGGACCTCAACGGGACCGTCAGTCGCGCTTTGCAGTTCGCCGCCGACGATCTTCGCGTGCTGGTGTGCGGCTTGTTTGACATTGAGCCAGGCCCGCGAGACGCCATCAATGATGATGCGGCCAAGCTGTGGCTCGACGACGACATCGCCAGTCGCATACGTGTCGCCTTTGTTCCAGATGCCACGGTGCGGCCCGCTGGGAAGCCAGTAGGACGGATTCGTTGGCGGCACCTTGCCGGCGTGCTTAACCAGCGAGATGTACTTCTTCCCTTCATACAGATCCCAATGGCCTGCTTCCGGCGGTGCGTTTCCTGGGCTGGCGACGTGCGCGGCGACGCAGCGATAGACGATGCCGCCAACGTCAACGCGGTCGCCAACAACGTAGCTGTTTCCATCAGCCCACGGACTCGCCGGCCCGATGTAGTTGACTTGCTCGCCGAGGAGGTAGGTGCGAAGGACGTCCCACGGCTCGGGATCGCCGACGAGGCGCATCCACTTCTTGTTCGGTGGCTGACCGCCGGGGCCCGTCGCGAGCTTGCAGGCGTAGAACCTGCCAGCGCCAACGGGTTGTTGCACAATCCCAAACGGGCGTCCACTCTTCAGCTTTTGCGTCAGGAAACAAAGCCGTTCGCGGAAATCACCATCATCAGACGGGTAGATCGCCAGGTCGCCGAGGCCCGCGGGCCGATACTCGTCGATGTCCGCTTCGGTGATGTTGGCAATCCAGATCTCGGTATCGCGCTCCTTGACGACCTCGTCCGGCGTCATGCCCGGTGGCGTGGCGCGCTGGCTGACGCGGATCGCTTCCGTCGCCATGTTGTGCCAGTGGGAGTTGAACGGGCCTTCGCCCGCGCCCACCGGATCACCAGGCGTCAGAGTTCGGAAAGGGTCGCCCATTAAGAGCACCAGGCTAAATGCCAAGCAAATCAAAGTTCCCATATCGACACACCTGCTCCACGTAGGCCGCGATCGGCCGTCGGACCATCTGGTTCGTCTCGCGATCAAGGGCTTCCTCGTAGCGCACCCACAGATACTCCCAGCCGCGTTTCTCGATCGGCAAGCTGTCGCCGATCGTCAGGTTCGCATGCTCCCAGCAGTCCTCGAATGGCGGCTCGTTGTCCGCGATAGCCGTATGGCCAATCAGGCAGCGATACACGCGCGGCACGTTGTCGTCGTCGAGGTGTTCGACCAGGTCGCCAGCGTCGTAATTGGTGCCGGGCAACCAGACCTGGCTCGCCTCGAACACCTCGATCCGCTTGGACGCGCTGAACCGGAACGTGATGTCGAGGTTGTCGTCGCTCGAAATCTTCGCCGGCGAGCCGAGGAACCGCAGATCGCCGGGTCGGAAGGTCAGCATCTGACCCTTCCACGCCAGGATGTAGTTCTTGTCGTTGACCTTGCCCGTCAGATCGTAGAGCGTCATGAGGTACAGCGACGACAACGTGCTCAACCGCAGCTTGTAGTTGATCGAGAAGTCGAACTTCGGGATAACGACATCGACGCCCTCGATGTTGTTGCCGTTGACGCCGATCGCCCGCTGGAAGTTCGAAATCAGGCCAGTGTCGATCCATTGCCGAGGATCCTGGTTGAAGGTCCGCATGGCGCCTTCGCAGTCGTAGCCGCGAACCGTCGCGAACGACTGGAGGATCTTGCCCGTGCCGCCCGTTGTGTCGATGGACAGTTCCCAGTACGTCGGGTTCTTGCGCCATTCGACTTTGACTCGCCATGCTCCGGTGGACTCCTCTTTGATGTCGTGGTGGTCGTAGAACAACGGCACGCCGCCTACGACATCGATTGCCGGAATGACAGCGGCCGCAGCCGCGATGATGACGTTGCGGTCATTCGAGCCGGTGAACAGCCATTCGCGGCGCGACGCCGGATCGTTGAACTTCAGCCCGATCTCTTGTCGGGATTCCTCGCGCCATCGAATGGTCATGGTTACCCCATCACAACCCCGGGCCGACGCTCCAGCTCGCGGAGAATCTCATCGAGTCGTTCGCGGGCGGTGCGCATCTCTCGCTCGCCGCGCGTTTCGCCCGCGCCCATCGATGCGCCGATGAAACCGGCAATCACCGCAGCGGAGAACGAGCCGGCAACATGCGTGGTTCCTCCACCTGTCATGCCTGGACCTCGGCCCACAGCCTCGCCAGCGCCTGCCAGGCCAGCGCGAGCGTCGCGCAGCGTCTCGGCCTGGGCCGTCAGGTCTGCCAGTTCGTCATTGAGCTCGGCAACGCGGGCCTCGTTGCCCTCGGCGAGCGCCATGTCGCGCGCAACGCCGGCAGCTTGCTCGTCGAACCAGTCGGACATAGCCTGGCGTTCGATTTCGGCGACCTGGTCTCTCGTGTCCCTTCGCTCGGCCGTGGCCATGTCTCGGAATCGCTGCCCGCCGTCCGCAAGCTGCCGGATCAGCGGCCCCTCCGAAACTCGCTCAAGAGTTGTGAGCCCGATCCGGTTTCGTACTGCGGCGGGAAGCCGCTGAATCGCGCCGTTGATCATGTCGATGATCGCGTTCATGCCCTGAACAACCGCACCGAGCATTCCGTTCAGGGCGGTGATGATGACGTTGACCATCCCGGTGAAGCCGCTCGCGATGGCCCCGATACCATCGAAGAACAGCGCCTTGACCTCGCCCCAGATCGTTACGAAGCTGATTTTCACATACGTCCATGCTTCGTCGAAAACGTCACTGATCGCGTCCTTCCAGTAGTTGAAGACGCCGATCGCGTAGGTGCTGATGTGCTCCCATTCGAGCAGCGCTGTTACCTTCAGGATCTCCCACAAGAGGCCCCATTCACCGGCGTCGAACGCGGCCTTGATGCCCGTCCATGCGGTCTGTGCGGTGTCCACGACAGCGCCGAACATGGACGTGAGGTTGGCGAACCATGTGCTGTTTCCGATGGACTCGAATAGTTCATGGAAGGCGTCCGACAGAGCGCTGATCGCCGTTGGGAGGAAAGCCACGGCCACGGCGAAGATCAGAAACCCGCCAAGCGCGAGCACAACGGCCGCGATGGCAATCACCAGGGCGCCGAGCGCCGTGATGAGCAGTGTGATGCCGACCGACGCGATGTTCTCCCAGATCCACGCGGCAATGAGAGCGGCGGTGTAAAGCCAAGTGCCTCCACTCGCGGCCGCGCTCGCGCCGGTGAACAGCCCCAAGACGGCGGAAAGAGCGACGCCGGCGGCGTTCCAGGCCCACGTCACGGCGGTCAGGGTGAGCAGGCCAACCTTGTACACCAGCAGCGCACCGGTCGCGACCATGCCCGCAGCGAACGTCGCCAATCCCCAACCCCAGGAAAGGACCGTCAACAATCCGAACCCGCCCGACGCCAACGAGAGGAATGTCGAGATCACGCCGCCGACAATGCTGATAGCACCGCTGACGAAAGCGAAAGCATACGACGCCGCGTAGACCGCGCTGCCGACGAAGCCAATGATTGTGCCGAGCAAGATGAGCTTGTCCGCAACGTAGAAGATCGTGGTCAGCAGCGGACGGTTGGCCTCCAGCCATTGCCGGACGCCGACGACGATCTGCGTGATCATGCGGAAGAAATCCGTCATGACCGGAGCGGCGGCCGCGCCGAGCGTGGCCCAGAAGCCCTGCATCGCCATGCCGAACTCGCGCTTTGAAGCGTTGTACTGTGCGACAAGTTCCAACGTCGCTCTTGAGTTGAGCGTTTCGCCTTCCAGGTAGTCGGCCCGTGCGGCGCGGGTCCGCATCCCGGCCGAGCCGCCTTCAATGTTGAGGCTCAATCCGCCGCGCCCGAACACATCGCGTTGGCGTGCGATCCGCTGGCCGGCGTCGCCAATGCGGTTGAGTCCGTCGGCGAATATCAGCAAGCGGTCGCCCTGACTCGCGTTCTGCAATTCGCTGACGTTCAGACCCATTTCCGCCAGCGCCTGGTTTGCCTCGCGCGAGCCATGCGCGGCGCTAAGGATGAACTCGTCCATCTTCGCAACGGCAGGCACCAATTCCTCGGTGGAGACGCGAAAGCCATCGAGGGCGAGATCGAGTTCCTCGAAGCTCATTCCTGTCTGGCGCATTGCCGTGCGTGTCGTCGAGGCCCATTCGGAAACGACGTCCAGACCTTTCAGGAACGGCGCGGAGATAAGCAGACCCGTGGCGGCAACGACTGCGCCCATCGCGGCGATGGACTTGCCCCACGCCTGGAGCGTCGCCTGGCCTTCATCCAGGCCTTTCTGGAGAAGGTTGCGCGTCTCGAGCGTGACATGCCCGCGACCGGCTTCAATGCTCGCCTTGCTGCTTGCCATCCTGTCTCGATGCCTCTTTCTCGATGATCTCGTAGGACTGATCGTTCACTTCGTGCCAGCCATCCTCCGTGGCCTCGCCTTGCAACAGCGGGTTGAAGTCGCGTGGCTGCTTCGGTCTGGTTTTCGACGTGTCCCAGATGCTGGCGTTGAACACGACGGCCATCAGATGGCTGAACCGCTCCCACTCGAACTCTTCGCGGCCCCATGCCATCCATGCCAATCGCCTCAAGCTGTAGGGGCCGGGGTTGGCGACGCCGGCAGCCCCGGCTGTTCGCCAGACGATTTCTTCAAGGCTTCGTCTACGTTCGTGTTGACCAGCTTCTCCAGGTCGATCTTGTCCATCTCCTTGGCCAGCCGCGAGCCCGCAATCGCCATCGCCGCCTTGCCCTTTTCGAGAACCTTCCGAAGCAGGGCCTTTCGGAGGTGGTTCGGGAAAAAATCGATCAGTGCCTGCGTGAACGCGAGGCCCGCGGCCTCGAAGGTATCGCCGCCGAACCCGCCTCCGAAGTCCTCCTGCGTGATGTTCTGCTTCTCGCATTCGGCCTTGAGCAGGATCCAGAGAGCTTCAAACAACCGGAGCCCGTCCGTGATGAAGTCGTGGAATGCCTGGAAGCTCGCGCCTTTGATATCGCCTTGCTTGGGCACGAGTTCCTCGATGTCGAGGCCGATCTCTCGCTTGAGTTGCTGCACCGCCGACCAGGTGAGATCGAGCTCCCAGCGCCGGCCCTTGCGGTCGATGAAATGCTTGTCGAACATTCGTAATCCTCTTGGCGGTCAAGATCACGGCACGGTGTAGAAAATCGGGGCGACCGTTCCGTCGCCATGCGGCGTCAGTTTCACGGTCACCTGTTGTCCGTCCTTGAGCTTGGCATCGATGGGGAAGCCGTTGATGGCCCAATCCGAGTGCACGCCCCAACTGCCGGATGTGGCATATGCTCCGTCCAGGATGTACAGCTCAATCGGCGCATTAGTCGTGGCCGCCGTGTAGAGCGACATGAGCTGCGCGTTCGCCGGATTCCACAAGAAGGAGAACTCGGGCTCGAACTTGAAGCGCGTCGGCTTGACCACATCGAACAAGGAATCGCGATCACTCGAATCGATCAGGGCGCCTGGCTGCAAACCGAGCTTGATGTCCATCGCCGCCCCGATCGGCGTGCCGCCTGACGCACAGACTGCGGCGGCCGCGCCTATCTTCTTGGTCGAGATCGTCTCGGCAGTTCCGGCGGTCGTGGTCGCGTCGGTGTAGAACAATGGCGCATTCGTGTAGTCCGCATGCGGTTGCAGCTTGATCGCGATCTTTTGGTTGTCGCCCAGCGGGAAGTCGATGGGGAACTGAGTGACGGCCCACTCCGCTCGCACCCCCTTCTTGCTCGTCGCCGCCGGGCCGTAGAGCACCGCCAACTCGATGGGTGTGGCGTTCAGAAACGCGGCGCGCAGGGCAGTCAGGCCGGTGCCGCCGTTCCAGAACGCGGTCGCATCGACTTCAACCTTGTAGCGCGTTGGGACCTCGGTATCAACATTGACGGACCGATCGCTGGACTTCACCATCGCCGCAGGTTGGATGTTGAGCTTGACGTCCTGAAGGCCACGGATGTGCGTCCATGCCGGCGAGCTAAACCCCGCGCCGGTATTCCGGTTCATCGTTAGCTCGGTTCCGAGTGGTCGGGGCATGGTCAGATCTCCATCAAGGCACGATGCTGTTCTCGATCAGCTTGGGCAGAAACTTCTTCACCGCGACGTCGTAGGCGAGCCGCATCGCTGGTCGCGGTAGGTAGTGAACGACCTTCCGCTGGCGCAATGGCCACTTGCCTACGATGATCGCCTGGGTGCCGCCGTACTCGATTTTCTCCGGCACCACGCTGCCGAGAGTCCCGCTCAGTAGCTGGCTGCCGATCACGACCTCATGCCGCGTCGGATCGTGAGCGAAGGCGATGAAATTCGCGTACAGTTCCTGGCCGTGACCTACGGGAGGCGACCCGGGAGCCGACGTTTCCTTCCGACCGCCTTTCTTGATGGATCGCTTCGCCGTTCGCATCACATACGCGCCGAACTGCATCAGAAGCTTCTGCTCGGCGCGGTCGGCAGCAGACAAGATCGCCTTGCCATCGACGCTGCCGGAGAATTTTGCCGTGATCTCGCTCATGGTCGATCAACCCATTCGCGGAAAGTCAGCACCAGTTCGCTGTGGAAGAAGCCGGTCGTATCCATCAGGTAGCGGTGATACAGCGGGAACCATCGTTTCTCGACGAGCACCATTTGCCCGACGCCGGCCAACTCCGCGCTCAACTGGCTCACATCCGTGTCGAGCTTGTAGCGAACTGCGATGGCATTCACGAGTGCCAGGAGCCGATCGCTGTCTGCCACACTCTCCGGTTCGACCTTCTGCCGCACGACAACATGAACCTGCATGTGCTGCGTATCGGTTTCTTTCGCTGCGTCGTGTTCCTCGGTCAGGTCCACGCCAAGGACACAAACCTTCAGGGCTTCGGAATCGACCACGCTGTACGCCGCCTCGGCCACGAACGCGGTCGGTGAACTCGGCTTGACCGTGGCATTGATGTCGGCCACGAGGGCGTCGCGCAGCACCGTGATCTTTGGCGGGGCCGGTGGAGGCGGCGGGCGGCGGATCGCCGTTCCCACAGCTTGCATCCTCCCGGTGTTCAAGGTCCCGCGGCCGACCACCCACCGAATGCCGGCGCCGGTTCCCTGCAACCGTTCGAGCGTCAGCGTGCCGGAGCCAATCATGTCAGCGTCCCATTCCCGGCGACCGCTTGCTTGCCAAGCTTCAGGTCCCCTTCGCCAGTGGCTGCACCGGTCTGCTTGGTGTGAATCCGGATCCTCGCTTCCGTCCCGCGATCACCGTTGACCCAATCGAAGCGAGGCCCGCCGCCGATGGGTTGCGTGATCTTGTAAACGACCAGTCGCCCATTGACCTCTTCCGTGAAGTAGTCGAACGACGAGGGCATGGTCGTGCCAAGCACGCTCGCCAGGTCCGCCAGTCGCACGTCGAGGTCACGCTCATAGATGCTCGGATTGAGCGGCGCACCCCCCGGCGAAATCGGCGGTGTCTGCGGCGTGCGCGGGATGACCTGGACCTCGACACTCTGGTTCTTGCGGTGGAACCGCATTGTCACGGCGACATGCTCGGCAAGCTGGTCGTTGAGCCAGGCCATGCCGTTCGCCAGCAGGTTCGCCATGCGCGGCCTCCCGTTACTGCATGAGCCGGACGCGCACCGTGGTGTCGGCGTCGACAGCCGCCTTGACGACCTTGCCGAGCAGCTTGTTGCTGGTCGCCGTCGCCGTGGCGACGTTGTTCGTGTCGTCCCAGTACACCGTGGTGCCGACCGCGATTCCCGAGCCGCCGCCCGTGGCCTTGGCGAAGTCGAAGGCCCCCTCGACAGCGAGAGCGCCGGGCTGGTTGGCCTTGATCGGTTGCTTGGCCACGCCGACCAGGTCGGCCTGTACGACGACATCGCCGGCCGCCACGTCCGCTGTTGGCGTGTAGTCGACGGAGCATCCTTCGTGGACAAAAACTCCCTGCGCCATGTCGGTATCCCCTTGAAGTACGGATCAACAGGATCGCACAACCTTTGCCGGGCGCTCACGCTTCGCCCTTGACCTTCACGCCGCCGCGAGAGTCCTGGAGACTCACGCCGAAGTCATGGAACCCCCGCATCTGAATTCCCAGGACCTTGAAGTCCGCGTCGGTCGTCTCGATGGTCGGCGCTTCCTGGCCATTGAGGAAGGCCACCTCGATCACGGGCAGATCCGTGGGATCGGCGAGAAGATACCACGCCTTCGACGAGTTGCCCGTGTATTGGGTGTTGGCCAGGTAGCGGCTGACCTCAATGCGGAACTTGCCCTGATGGGGATTGGCAACTGGGAATTTTGCGTTGGCGGTCGTGTCGCGCAGCTCCAGCGATTTGAAGAGTTGCGAGCCGATGGCGGCGAGCGCCGTGGGGACGAGCAGAATCGCCGGCATGATGCCAATCGGCTTGCCGTCAGAGTCCACCTGGTTGAGGAAGGCGACCTCGCCGGCGCTCAACCCGTCGATGCCAAGCGCTGTCGTCGCGCCGATCAGGTAGTTGTTGTTGCCAGCGGTGAAGAAGGCCGTGTTTTTGAGAAACGTGGTCCAGAAAACGTCGTTGATTTTCAGGCCGGAGCCGCGACCGAGCTTGCGGGGTACGGTGGTGATTGCATTGAGGTCGTCGTTGATGATGTCCTGGCGGTCGATGGTCAGCATCAGGCCGTAGGTATCGGCCTTATTGCTGTAGGTTTCGTTGCCGAGCGTGCCGTGCTTGAGCTCGCCGCCCGGAGCCACCGGCTCGTATTGATCCTTGCCGATGAGCCGGTAGCTTGTGACCGTCTTGAAGTCGCTGACGTTGCGGACGGCACAGATGTTGCGCCACACACGTTCCACGGAGAAAAAGCCGTCGAGCAGGAACTTGTTGGCGACGTTGGACAGGATGCCGCCGATGTCGATGGTCGAGAAGCCGGCCTCCACCTGACGGCCGAAGGCGTACTCCAAGACGGCGCGGTGGTCGCGGAAATTGCGACCGCTGTAGCCGTTGGCCCAGGCCGCCTCGAGCAGCAATTCTTGTAGGCCGATGCCGCCGCGAAAGCGCTGGGCAGCGATGTCGAGTGTCTGCGGCTCGAACATGCGGTCGATGCCATCGAGGCGAGCGGTGAGCATGCAGGCCGCTTCGAGTACGTGTCGCGTCACCGGCGCGCCGCCGCTGCCGTGGATCGTGGTCGCCTGCGGGCGACCGCGGCGCAAGACTTCCAGCTCACAGCGGGTTTCATCCCAGCCATCGCGGATCGCCTGCAGCTCAATGTCCGGGAATCGCCCGCCGCACACCTGGCGAAGCGCGGCCACGCGCTGGGTTTCCGCCAGGGCCTGGGCGCGGATATCCTCGGGCGTGCTGCCGGTCGGCTCGGTGGAATTCGATGGGTTCATGGGAGGCCCTTCAGTGGAACGGTTGGCGGCGACGCTGGCGCTGGTCCGGCCGTCGGCCCCGAGATCGACAAAACTGATCTCGCCAAGTATCGACTTGCGGACGACATTGAGCGGTCCGCTTTGTTGCCGGCCGTTTACCAGCACCGATTGGCCTTCCTTCACGAACTCGAATTCCTCAACGCTGGCTCCGACCGAGGCCTGCCAGGGGAAACCGTTCTTGGCCGAGATCACGACTTCACGCGCGGCCGGAGTATCGCGAGAGACGATCCCCGTGGCGACGAGTTGTCCCTCCTCGATGCGGATCGCGTCCGAATGGCCAACGCCAGAGAGTGGATCGTGCCCAAAGCGGATGGGCCGCGCCTGGGACGGAATTGCCAGCCCCGCCCGGTCGAGGATGACCGGGTAGCGCCAACCCGAAACGCGCATCGGCGCGCCGGTGTAGGCCAGCATGCGGAAGCGAGGCAGCGTGCGCGCCGGGTCGCCTCCCTCGGCCAGCAACTCCAAGTTGGCAGTCGCGGCGATATGGAGCGTTCGCGGCCCGTCATCAGGCAGCGTGCTGGGCTGCGGGTTGGTCGGCTTCATCGCTTTGGCTCTCCTGGGGGGTGGTCGGTTGAGCCTGAGCCATGCTCAGCCCAAGCTCGTTCATGAGCGCGAGTTCTTTCGCGCGTTGGCGAAGTTGCATCTCCCAATCCTGGCCGCGCCGAGCGTACTCATCGGCCAGCGTCGTGGTGTGATTGGCCAGGCGCGTAGCCTGGGCATTGGCCTCCTTGAGGGGATCCACATGCTCTTGGCCGTCAAAAAAGAACTGGTGTGGGCAGTCGGCGAACGGCCCAAGTTCGGAAAGAAGTAGGCCAGGAATGAGCGCTGCCTCATCGAGCCAAGAGGCCAGGAGCCGATCCAGCACGACTTCTTCGAGATGGGCCTGCTCGACGCGAATCGACTTGAAATAAATCTGATGGTCCAGGCGACCGGAGGCGTAGTTGTAGCCGGAGCTGTTGCCCGCTGCGACGCCGAAAGGCATGTTGAGACAGCGGGCAATCTCATTGAGAATCGTGCGAACGAAGTCAGCGTGAGAGGTCGTCGGCTGCTCAGCACGTAATTGAGACACGTCCCATCCTGCCGGCAGCGTCGTGAGCATCCGCTGCTCGATCTCCAGAGACTCGAAAGGCTCGGCCGATTCCGCCTCACCGTTGGCCGGCGCATCGGTTTTCAAGAAGGCGGCAAAGTCGGCGGCGGTTTCGGCGGCGGCGATCACCGCCAGCGTGTAGCGCCGCAACTGCGCGAAGAGCGGCAAGGCCGGCGTAATGTCGGGGATGCCCCGCGCTTGTCCCGGCCGATCCGACCGGAACCAGTGAATCACCGATGCGGCCGGCACGCGGTCGTACTCGAGCACGATCTGCCGGCTCGTCTCTCCAGGATGTGTCCGCAGCACGTGGTATTCAACCGGATTGCCGGCTGCGTCAAAGGCGATCCCGTCTACGGCATTCGGGTCAAGCCCGACCACGTCCGGCGTGCAGACTTGATCCGCTTCGACCAGGCGCAGGTCGAGCTGCACCTGCGTCGGCAACTTCGGGTTACTGGTCAGGATGCAAAACGACTCGCCATCCGTGGCGCGGGCCATCCGCATCGTGCGGAGCTTTTCAGCAAGGCCAACGACCCTGGCCCAATTCGCGAACGCCATTTCAACGCTTCGGTTGACCTCGGCATTGTCGGTGAGCATCTGCAAACGCGGCCCGGTCCCGATCACGTCGTTGGCCAGCGTAAGGACGATCCCCTTGGCGTAAGAATTGTTGCTGACTTCATACCGGGCGCGGTTCCGCAAGATGCGGCGAACCTCCGGGTTATTGGCCGCGCGAGCGCTCAGGCCGTCGGCGTTGGCCCAGTGCCGGCGGTTGTCCGGCGACGTCGACGCCGCGTCGTAACGGGCACGAATCGCCGAAATGACACGGCGCGGCGCGCGGCGCGTGCGCCGAGCGAACAGGTTTTGCAACCAGTCAAACACTCTTACTCTGCTCCGGGTGGGACCAGTTTGTTGAAGCGCAGACCGCGCTTCTTCGATTTCGCCGCCTCTTTCGAGGCCAGGTACTTATCAGCCTCGATTTGGTCGGGAAGGGAATGCTGCTCAACGCTGCCGGCATCGGTGGAGGCCTTGGCCGGCCCTTTGGCGTTCTTCTCGATGGTTTCTTCGAGGTCGTCGGCCATGCGCACTGCCCCGGCAAGAACAATCGAAATTGTGCCCCTATAGGTTACATACCCCTGAGCGAGGTGCGTTTACGAGGATTTGGATGTGCGGCACGCCAGAAAAGTACAGCCCCTGTACTCAGGTCGCCGCAGTGGATTTGCAACGGGGCAACGGTACCCCTCCGGCGATTTGCTCCTGGGTTCTCACTCTGCGCCTGCAATTCCGACACTCCCGAACCCGCACGACGCTTTGTTTCTGCCTGCGCGTGTAAAGGGCTCGGAGGTGCGGGCCGCCGCAGTGCGGGCAACGAATACCCAGATCCTGATCTGGTGGGTTCATGTTCTTTTCCTTTTTTGGAGTTCAGCGAAGCTCACGCGCCCGGGTTTGGCACGATATTCTCCGTGGGCGTTCAACAATACCACTCCCTGGATCGAGGCCGCGACGGCGCAGCCGACCAGACAATCGAACCAGTGGTTGTCGCTGCGTTCAGGCCGCTGCTTCCACTCGTCCACGTTGCGACCTCGTCCCTCCGTTCTCACGCGGTACTCCGCCGTGACATGGTCGGCGAAAAGCCGATGTTGTTCGGAGTGGTCACCAAACAAGGACAGGCAACCTCGCTCGCCCATCGGCACAGCCAAGCGTGCGTGGATGAACGACTTCCAGTAGTTGGCGTCGAAGAGCGCATGGCGAACGGCTCGCTTGCCTTGCACGTTGGGAATGCGCCAGTTGTGCCCCACGCGGTCTCCGGGCTTTCGCTTGTACTCGCTGAACGGCTGAGTGGACGCGCCGACGTAGCGACCGTGGCTTGGCAACACGATACCGGCGTGGGCTGACTGCCGGCAGAACTGGTACACGATATCGGTCGAGGAACCCCAGTTGGCGTCGATCAGGCAGCGTTCGATCCGCAGACCGGCGCCATCGTCTCGCCGCCATTCGCGGCCAAGCGCGCCTTGCGTCAACGCCTCCAAGCCGGCGTAGATCGAGCCTTCCAACCCGCTTGCCTTGGTTGCTGTGGTTAATGTGTTGCGGGCGTCACGCAGGGTGAAGTACAGGCGATGCTGGTCCGGGTAAGTGCCGTAGTCGAGAACGTAGCCAGTGAAGTCGTCCTCCCAGGCCGCCACGACAAAGAACAGCAAATTGGCCTGCACATCGATGAACGCCGACAGGTGATTGCAACTGATCGGAACCTCGCCACGCTTCATCCGGTTGAGCTTGCTGGCGATCTGGTCGGGCGTGAGTTCATCCGTCTGCACCATCTCCGCAGGCAGCGGTTCGTTCTGATATTCGGCAAAGAACGCTGCCTCATCCTGGAGCTTGAGATTCATGGCGTGCTGGATTGCCGACACTTCGTCGTAGTTGAACCGCTCGGGCCAGGCGACGTGCGAGCCCGCGTCCATCGCGTCGCGATTCTGACGATAGAACTCCGTTGCCTCGGCGCCGGCATTCCCCTGACGCATGCTCTCCGCCCGAATCTCGGCATAGCGCTGCCATGATTTCTCATCGGTCGGGAACGAGTAGACCATCTTGGTCCGCTCCCCATTCCACTCCGCATGCTTGTCGCGGTCGAGGATGTTGTCGGCCATGTCGCCGGGCCGGATGACCGTGCACGGCATGATGCCGGAGATCTTCTTGCCCGGACCTGACAAACCCAGAACCGCGCCGGCTAAGATGCTCTCGCGCGTGGCGCACTGCGATAGCGACCGTGCCGATTCGTCGGTCTGTGGATCATCGAGGACAACGAGCGTCGGCCGCACTGTTCTGCCATCGGCACGCTTGTACTTCATGCCGCGAATGCGCCCGGTGATACCGGCGACCTTGATGATGGCACCCGACGCCAGGGAATAGCCATCAGGGTGCACGAACTCGCGACGCTCGTCCCGCTCCAGCCAGTCCCTCGGTTTCAAGGTTGGCAGCACGACATCGCGAGCAGTCCAACCAATGTGCGTGCGCTCGCCCTGATAGAGTTGGCCGTTGCATCGATTGGCAATGCCGTCCAGGCTTTGAATCGGATGGACGACTTCTGGGTAATCGGTGAGCAGGAGGTCGTTGCCGTCGAGTTCCATCTTGATCGAATCGAGCATGTCCATCGCGTGGCCCTCGTCCGAGCCGATCAAGCAGACGAATTCGCGGTGGCCATTCAGCACCGCCCAGATGCAGGCGCATTCGCAAATCGTCGTCTTCCCCGATCCGCGCGGCATCGCCATCGCGAATAGTCCGCCGCGCAAGACCGCTTGCTCGATCTTGGCAATGACCTTCAGGTGGTCCGGCGACCACGGCAGCGAGAAGGTCCGTGGAAAATACGACTCGCAGAAGAAGCGGAAGTCGTTTGCCGACCGACAACGCCGCGCCACGTTGATCGTGTCCGGTAGCTGGCCAATGTCGCGACCGGCAAGCGAGATCGCCTGGTTGCGGGCGTGCGCGCGCTCCTTGACCGCCTCGTAGGGATCGTCGTCCGATTCAGGTCGCGTTGTGTGGCGGACCTGTACGAGCCATGCGACGTAGCGCAAGAGGTCCACGTGCCGCGCATCGCCGATTCGCAAACCGGCGCGCACGCGATGGCGGTGCAATTGCCGCTCGCTCAAGACCTCGCCCAGCGGGGTCGAGTTCAAGAGGCGGCACAGCTCGCTCGGTCGCAGCTTGCGCGGGTCAATCACGTCCCAGCCCCTTCACGAGCCACGCGGCGTAATGAACCAGATTGATCGTCCCGTCGGCGTTTCGCGGCGCGCCGGCGTGCCGATCAGCGTCGAGCATCTCCACCGACACCAGCTGGCCACTCACGCGAGCCAGTAATCGAGCGGCATCTTCCGGCGTCAGCGCAGTCGGATTAAGGCTTGGGCCGATGTTGCCTTGGGCGTCCGCAGGCATGTGAAAAACCTCGAAAAAACCAGCAATAATGCTGGCGAATTGACTGGATGTCCTTCCCGACGCGAGGTAACTGACTGTCACGCAAACGCGATCCTCGCGGTGCGAAACGACCCAACCGGAGAACGACCATGCCAACCGCCGAACGAACCGACACGACCAGCTTCAGCGCCGCCGACCTGACCTTCGGCATCGAGATCGAAACCATCGCCCCGGAAAGCGCCGTCGCCAATGACGGCCTGCGAATCGGCCCGTACCAGCGCGGCATCCAGGTGCCATACCTGCCCACGGGGTGGACTGCCGAGAACGATGGCTCCATTAGCCACTCGGGCGACGATCGCGCCTGCGAGATCGTCAGCCCGATCCTGCGCGGACCCGAGGGGATCGCCCAGGTCGCGGAGGTCCTCAAGACGCTGCAGGCCAAGGGACACCGGGTCAACGCGAGCTGCGGGGTTCACGTCCACATTGGCTGGAATCGCGAATGGCCCAGCGAAGCGCTGGCCCGCCTGGTGACCATCGTCGCCTACGTCGAGAAGGGTCTGTACGCGATCACCGGCACCAAGCAGCGCGAACGCGGACGCTTCTGTGGCGGAGTCCGGCGCTACGGCAACCAGCACCAGGCCAAGGACCATATCGAGCGCGGGCGCTACCACGCCCTCAACCTCACCAACCTCGCCGACGGAACCCAGGACGCGGTCGAGTTCCGCGTCTTCTCCGGGTCGCTTCAGGCGGTGAAGGTGATCGGCTGGATTCAGGTCTGCCTCGGCCTGGTGCAACGGGCCTTGGTCGCGCGCCGCATGCCGCGTTTCAGCCCCAAGCCGCCAACCGGCGGATGGAAGAAAGCCGGCGAAGGCCGGAGCGAGGCCGAACGCCTGATCGGCTACCTCGCCTGGGCTCCCGGCTATGCACGCCTTCACAACGGCCGCTGCTTCGGCTGGATCGCCGCCGACTTCGACCAAGACCAGATCAAGACCGAGTTTCGCCGCCTGGCCAAGAAATACGACGCGCAAGCCTAACCCGACGAGGACACCACCATGTGCGGACTTTTCGGATTCATCAGCAAGAGCGGTCGCGGGCCGGACCTCGAACGCCTGCGCCGTATCGCCCTCGAAACGCAACTCCGCGGCGACCATGCCTTCGGCCTGGCCTGGGTGACGTCAGATGGAAAACTCCACGCCTTCAAATGTCCCGGCTCGCCAGCGGCCAACCTCGATGCGCTCGATCAATGCCAGGACGCGCGGATACTGGTCGGCCACTGCCGCTACGCCACGCACGGCGACCCGGCCGAGAACGGCAACAACCATCCACACCGCGCCGGGCGCGGCTGGTTGGTCCATAACGGCGTCGTCCGCAACCACGTCGACATCGCCCGGCGCTACCGCTTGCGAACGCAAACGGAATGCGACAGCGAAGTGCTGGGCCTGCTCATGGCGAGGATTCCTGGCTCGCTACAGCGCCGCGCCGCGCTCAGCGTCGATGCTGCCGACGGGCCCCTCGCCATTCTCGGTGTCTGGACTAGCCCGGCCCGCCTCCTGCTGGTGCGGCGCGGCAACCCGCTCTGGATCGGCGAGACCAGCAGCGCGGCATACTTCGGCAGCCTGCCCGGAACGTTTCCCAACGCCCGTCCAGTACCCGAGGGATACGCCATCGTTCATACGCTGCCCCTGGAACCTCGCGTTTGCAAGCCGGGGAAGACGCGTCACGACTGATCGAAGCCGAAACGCGACACGACGTTCGCGTCGTCCGGCCTTGGCTGGCCGGGCCTGATGATGGCAGCCAAACCATCCACCGATTTGCATAGGAGTCGTACCATGACCGCGAAGAAGACGACCAAGACCCAGCGCACTGGACACACAAAAGCGACGCGGGCCAAGGCCGCGAAGGCCGAGGCCGGCGCCAAGAGGCTGAGCGCTATCGACGCCGCTGCCAAAGTTCTCAGTGAGGCCGGCACGCCCATGAACTGCAAGGAGATGATCGACGCGATGGCCGCGAAGAAGTACTGGACCAGCCCCGGCGGCAAGACGCCGCACGCGACTCTTTATTCCGCAATACTGAGAGAGGTCACCACCCAGGGGAAGGACGCCCGGTTCACCAAGACCGAGCGCGGCAAATTCGCCGCGAAGGCGTAGCTCGCCTACGCCCTGGGCCGCCCACGACGCCGCGATACGCGGCGTCTGCTCGTTGGATGCGTCCTTGGTCCACCGCGCCAACCGGTCGCGAAGTGGGCGAACGTGGGCGACCCGTTGGCCAACCCCCGTGCGCGCTCACCCCGAGCAAATCCCCAACGAATTCATCCAGAAATAGCTTGATGTTCTTCACGAATCCTGGCTCCTGTGTCCTGGCCGGCGCGGACCGTCCGCGCCGCGAACGATCTTTGACAATGGGAGGACCAACATCATGTCTCGCAAATGTCTCGCGTGCAGCCGTTGCTCCGCCGCCACGACGCCGGAATGGCCAGCGCTTTGTGCATCGTGCCTCGACCGCGCCGGCGACCGCATCAAGCCCGGTGCCCGCGTCGTCTGCGAAGTCGATGACGCGTGCAGCGGCACTGTCAATCGAATCGAGGACGGCCTGGCGGTCGTGATCACCAACGACGGCAAGGAGGCCTGGGTGCCGATCCCCGAACTGATCGCCGTGACGAAGCGCTGATCTCATCGGACATCGTCCGGCCATCAACCAGCCGGGCGATGTCCAAAACCGCGCCGGCTGGATTCATGGCAGTGGCACCTCCACGACCAACTCCGTTTCCTTCGGCAGGAAAACGCCTCGACCATATCCATGCCGCGTTTTCGCTGGCTGAACGACCATCAGCAGGCACGAGACGTCGAATTCCATCCAAGCCTTCTGGCTCCACCCAAAAAACACCAGCCCCTTCAAGAACGCTCGAACGAATTGGCCATAGTGCAGGTTGCATGACACGCATAGGTGGGTCTGCGGAAGCCAGAATTCAAGTTCATCGAACCACTCTGCCACTGCATCGATATGCTCTTTCTCCCACACCACGTCCAGCCGATCCCTGCTGCGGCTCTTCGGCGTCGGCGTGTTATAGCCATCGCCAAGAAGCGCTTCCAGGCCCGATACCGAGGCGTCAAGACCGCGCACGCGAAGCTCCAGCATCGCCTGCGACGTGGACTTGGGATAGTGGAAGTTCGCGACACCGTACCCCGGAACAGGAATGGAGCCACGAGAACAAGGTCCGACCAGACGGTCGAAGTCTTCGCGGTCCCAGTAGTGGACCTTGACGCTGGCGCCACTTGCCGTTCGTTGCCGACCGGTGTCTTGAAGCGTGCATTCGTTCATGCGCTCATCTCCTGAAAAAATGGACTTGAAAACAAAAAAACATGCCGTGCCGTATCCAGGCAAGCCGAGCCAACTGCGATTCAGCCTCGTCATTTGCCGGCGTCATCGCATGTCCTTCTCGCGCGGCTTCATCGGCAACGGCGACGTGCCCGTGCGTTCGAGGATCGCTGGCTTGCCGGTGAATCGTTGATAACGATCGGCGATCAGGTCGCAGTAGAGCGTGTCCAACTCCATCAAAAAAGCCTTGCGTCCCGTCTGCTCCGCCGCGATCAACGTCGAGCCGGAACCCCCGAATAGGTCCAGTACGTTCTCGCCGGGAAGCGTCGAATACTGGCAGGCGCGCGTGGACAATTCGACGACTTTCTGAGTCAGGTGCTCCATCCGCACCGGAGGGACCTTCTTGATGTGCCAAAGATCGGGAACATTGTTTGGGCCGAAGAACTGGTGCGCGGAGCCTTCCTTCCAACCGTAGAAGGCGATTTCAAAACAGCCGAGAAAATCCTTACGGGTCAAGACAGGATGCTGCTTGTCCCAAACGATCCCCTGCGAGAAGTACAAGCCATGCTTTTTGAGAAACGGCGGGTAGTTGCCAAGGTTGGCGTAGCCGCCCCAAATGTAGAAGCCTCGCCCCGGCTGGAGCACGCGAGCCATGTTGCCGAACCAGGCGTCGAGCAGGGTATCGAACTCCGTGGCGCTGACAAAGTCGTTGACCAGCGGCCGATCCTTGGGCCGCAACTTCTTCTGCGTCGGTTTCGATTTCTCCGGATGCCGTTCAACGTCCATCTTCTGATGATGGGTCGTGCCGGCGAATGATGAGAGGCCGGCGGCGATGGCGTTGTTCGAGCGTGGCTCGACCTTCACGTTGTAAGGCGGATCGGTATTGACCAAGTGGATCGGCGCGCCATCAAGCAACCGATCAACGTCCTCGGCCTTGCTTGAGTCACCGCAAAGTAGACGATGGTCGCCAAGCAGCCACAGATCGCCCGGCTGTGTCGTGGCGGCATCTGGCGGCTCTGGCACGTCATCGGGGTCACAAAGGCCATCCTTCATTCCTGGATCGAGCAGCTTGGCCAACTCGTCCTGGTCGAACCCAAGCAGGCCGAGATCATAGTCCATGCCTTGCAGTTCGCCCAGTTCGATCGGCAACAGCTCGTAATTCCATTCGGAAAGTTCCGCCGTCCTGTTGTCCGCGATGCGGAAGGCCCGGACCTGCTCAGGCGTCAGATCGGTGGCACGGATCGCAGGCACCTTCTCCAGACCGAGCTTACGTGCCGCCTTGAGCCGGGTATGACCGGCAATCAGCAGATTGTGTGCGTCGACGACGAGAGGAACCTTGAAGCCGAACTCGCGGATGCTCGCCGCGACGGCATCGACCGCGCCGTCGTTGATGCGCGGGTTGTTGGCGTATTCCCGAACCTCGTCGATCGGCAACATCTCGATTTGCATGCGTCGTCTCCTTTGCTCAGGTGATGAATTCAGCTCGGCAGAATCGCCGTGGGCAATCAAGGCTCACCTGGCGTTCGCAAGCCGTTGAACCAGTTTTCGCCCCCAGCGTGTGCGCCTCAGGCCCTCGCCCAGAGCGCCACGGTCGGCCTTGCCGTCTGCCAGGGATAGGGCGTGGACAAGACCCGCCGGCGTCGGCACCAGGCAGCGCACACGGTCTCGCCCCCGCTCCGTCACGCGAACCACCTGACCACGCTGCGTGAGCCGGCGTGCAGCACGCGAGAACGCCATGCGCCGCGCCGGTGAAAGCCGCTCGCCCACCCACAGTGCCGGGTCAAATGGCACTCCGTCGCGGCACATGACGAGTAGGAAAGGATCGGTGTCGTCGAAGGCGGCGTCGGGAATCTCTGCAAACACCTCGATTTCCGCGAGCATGGCCAAGAGCAAGAACCGGGCGTTGGTTTCGATGGCGGTCATGGCAACTCGGACAATGATGTTGCAGGAAAGCACGTCTGTCTAATCCCTTGACTCTTCCGCGACGCGTCACACCGAACCCTGCGCCGGGAAGTACCTAACCGCCGAGGGAAGGAGACAAGGAGAGAGAGGAAGAGAGAGAATTATTCCATTTATTACATTGTTGCGCCCCCTCGCGCAATGCTTCCTCACCGCTCTCATTCGCTCGCGCGACCCGGCGCAACAATGTAATAAATGCAAGAAATCATTCATGCCTTCCCCACCTCCCTTCCACTCACCACCGGCTGCAAGCGATAACACAACCCAGGCCGACCGCGTCGTCCTGTCGCGTTGGTTTGTGCTTCGATTAGGCGTTGTTCCAAGAGCGTGGCGCGAACCTCTTCATGTTCACGGCTCGACCACGGCAGCCTGCGGTTGATCCTCCAAAACGGCATCCACTCGTCGCCGTGCTGCTCGCGCCACTCGTTCAGCACCTCCAGGAGCCGCTTGCGCTTGGCGTCGAAGTCGCTTTCACTGGCGTAGCGCCCGGCCATGAAGAGCATGCGGCGGGTCTGGTGCTCGATGAAGGCACCGGCCCATTCGGCGGCGTTGCGTCCGATCTCAGGCTGATCGCGGCAGGCGCTGCAGGCGTAGATCAACGCCAGGCGACGCGTCTTCTCGTAGGCTCGCGCCCAGATCGCCATGCCGGCTGGGTCGTTTGCGTTTTGGGCCTGGTCGTATTCGGCGTCGGCCCGCAATCGCAGATCGCGAAACACTTCCTGGGCATCGGCCGTGTGCGGCACCAGCACGGGCGTTGGGTGCTCGACCCCGAGGTTGCCGCCGGGCCTGAAGTCCGACCACCAGCGAGCTGTCGCCAAAATCGAATCGGGGATCGAACGCGCGGTGTCATCGCGCCCGGAGCCGCGCCGCCGACATTCGAGGATCAAAAGCCGGGCCAGGAAGCCGTTGGTCATAAGCCGCGCCGATAGCGATTCGTAAAAGTGCTTGGGCACGGCGGTGCCGAACAAGCACAGGCACGGTTGATCGATCACGCACCGCTCGCGGCCGGCCTTGGCGCGCATGACGTAGACCGTTGAGGACGCCGAGTACATCTGCAGCAGCATCGACACGATCTGTTCGTGCCGCGCGTCCTTGGACTGGCTGACCCGCAGGAGTAGCCCGTCGATTTCATCGACCTGGAACAGCGTCGCCGGCTGAACGAACAGGCGATCCTCGATCCCCTCGCCGCTGGCGAACGACGTGCCCAGACCTTCAGCCAGGCCAGCTTCGAGCAGGATGCGGGCGTTGACCTTGCGGGCATGGTCCTTACCAACGCCTGAATTAGCGAGGCTCAGCACGTACAGGTTGGTGCGATTATCCATCGCGTCGCGGACCTTGCGTCCGGCAAGGAAGCCTTGCAGGGCCAGGGCGCCGGCGAACGCCAGCACCGGTTCCGGGTATGGGGCGGTGTCAAGCGTGTAGCGCATAACCTCGTCAACGAAGCCGGGAACGCGAAGCAATTCGTCGGGGATCGGCCCGGGGTCGGGGTTGGCACACTGCTCGCCTTCCGGTCCATCAGCGAACATTTGGTCGTAGTGGTTCTCGGCCAATGCGACCGAGACGCCGTCAGGCTCGTAGCGCGCGACGCTCGCCGCGATCCGTTCGACTTCTGGCGGCGGCAAGGGCGGCGCACACCGGTCCTGGTTGGTACGGTGGAGCGCGGCCGCGATCTCTACGCCAGTCATGCCGACTCGGCGCATGTTCCCACCGAGGCGCGCCAACGTCGCGTTCCGTTGGCCCTCTGGTATCACGTTCGCCTCGGCCTCGCCGGTCGCGACGTGGGCCAACGTGGGCGTCCCTTTGGCCAACTTGGGCGTTCCGTTGGCCGACGGGACCAATCGGTCGAGTTCCTGAGCCAACCACGCCGGCGGTTCCGGCAACCCATCAGCCGAAACGTCCAGTTCTAGCCCCGCGACCCACTGGTATGCTCCGTCAGGCCGGTGCGACGGCGCGACCACGAAATAGCCGCCATCGGTCCGCGTATCGACCTTCGGGGCCAGTCGACTTGTCGTGCAGCGCCAGGCTTTGCCGGCCGGCCGGCGAAACACATAGTGCCGACCACCGCGAGGCGTGATCGCAGTTGGCGCGGCGGCCAGATCGAACAGCTTTTCCGGCTCGGCCAGAAGCCAGGTGTTCGGCGCTTCAGGCGCCAACGGATCGAGATCAACAACGAGCAATCCCTCGGAAGCGATTCCGATATTCGCCTCGGGCAATGCGCTCCACCAGCGTTCAATCTGGTCGCTGTCGGTAGTCGCATCCTTGAAGCCATGTTCAGTCGCCGGCTTGTTGTCGCCGGGAGCGCACGGGAATACCGGGTAGCCAAGTTCGCCATATCGAAGCGCGGCAGTCAGAAGCTCGTCCGGCGTCACCACGGAATCTCCTCCTCCGCGGCAACCGCGTTGGCCCCGAACGGAAAGTCCAGAGCGTGCTCGGTAAGAGCCTGATCGTCGATCGGTGGCGGGATATCGCCCAGCTCGTAGCCGACGATCCGCTCGAAGTCCTCGCCCGTTACGCTGCGGACGGTGATCTCGCGTGTGAGGGCGAGGCGTCCGCCATTCGCTGAAGCAACTGCTTCCTTAGCCGTATCTGGCACCGGGTCGCGCGATCGGCGTTTCCACCACTGCACCGCCTTCTGACGGGCGTAACCGTCATGCTCGAAGCAGATCCATTCGGAATTGGAATCGTGCCAGCCGACCGCATAATCGACGCGCATGCTGCGGGGCGCATCGGGACCGGCGCTGCGCTTGACGTGGACGCTGAACGACACATCCTCCACGGCGAATTTCGTTGTCGTCACCTGCCCGGAGAGAATCCCAGCCTCGCTGGCCTTGGCGTCGTGCTTGCTCCGTTCCGGCGGTGGGAACGCAAAGCCGCAATCGGGGCAGCGAGCGTAGCCGGCAGCGATGACCGAATGGCATTCGGGACATTCCTTCGCCGGCGCCTGGCCATTGCCAGCGATGAGCTCCTTGATCTTGATCTGGTCCACCGGCCCGTGCCGCAGCACGTTGCCGCCGAAGTCGAGGACAAGACAGTTCCGCTTGCCCGGATGAAGCCGGAAGCCGCGTCCAACCATCTGGTAATACAATCCCGGCGAGAGCGTCGGCCGCACGAGCGCCACGCAATCGATGTGTGGCGCGTCGAATCCGGTTGTTAGCACGTTGACGTTGGCCAGGTACTTAAGGGCGCCGGCGCGGAACCGGGCCAGGATCGCATCCCGTTCGCGCGCCGGCGTCTCGCCAGTTACGAAGCCACAGTCGATGCCGTGCTTTGCCTTCAGCACCGACACGATGTGTTCGCCGTGCTTGACTCCGCTGGCGAAAATCAGCACAGCGTGGCGAGTGGCGGTCTGCTCGACGATCTCGGCGCAAGCGGCGTCGACCAAGGCGCCTTGATCCATGAGGTTCTCGACCTCGCCCGCGATGTACTCACCGCCACGCACATGCAACCCACTGGTATCGACCTTCGTCTTGCCGGCCTTGGTGACCAGCGGACACAGGTAGCCTTGAACGATCAGTTCACGGACGCCGACCTCGAAGCAAACGTGATTGAGGAATCCGTCCGGCGTGCAGATCGCCCCGGTCTTGAGGCGAAACGGTGTCGCCGTGAAACCGAGAATCCGCAGGTACGGGTTGATCGTCATGGCCTCAGCCAGGAACTGACGATACATGCCGTCGCCGTCATCGGGAATCAGATGCGCTTCGTCGATCACGACAAGGTCGAAGGCGTCCAGCTCGCAGGCGCGTTTGTAGATCGACTGAATGCCGGCCACGATCACCGCGTGAGCCTTATCGCGGCGCTTGAGGCTAGCCGAGTAGATGCCGAAACGCACCTCGGGGCAGACCTTGTGCAGCTTGTCGGCCGTCTGCTCGAGCAGTTCCTTGACGTGGGCCAGGATCAGGACGCGGCCCTGCCACAAGCCGACAGCGTCCTTGCAGATCGATGCCATGACTGGCGTCTTGCCGCCGGCAGTCGGAATCACGACGCACGGATTGTCGTCTCGCGAACGCAGATGCACGTACAAGGCGTTCTTGGCCTCATGCTGGTACGGGCGCAACTCCACCGGGACGTCTCCCTTCACTGATCGGGATGCATTCTCTTTCGCTCTCGTCGTCGTCAACGATCAAGGTCGCGTTTCGCAGGTGAAAGCCAGCGAGCATTTGCGGCCCGCCTACCAACCGCAGTATGTGCTTGGCGGCTTCGGCAGCCTCGTCCCGTTCCTCGCGAAAGGTGCCCGGCATCAGGCCAAATCTGCTGACCGCGACCCAGCCTTCAATCGTCATTGCCGTTTTCCTCGACCAGTCGGATTGTGACGCGGACGATGCCGCCGGGCTTGGGTTCGCGCTTGCGAGCGTGCAGGTCGATGATCTGGCTGTCATCGACGTAGGCACCGCCGTGCTGTAGCGCATCAAGAATGCTCTTGAAAAGGTTGTCGATATCGCGCCGACGCTGGTCGGGCGGGTGAACGGCGAGTTCCATCGCCAATGGCCCTCGAAGGGGCACGCAGCGCTTGGCCGCGAGGATCGCGACGACCCGGTCGCGAAACTTTCGGCCCTCCCGGCTGATTAGCGTGCGATAACCAACATGTCGCCAGTAGTGATTGATCGACGGAGGCCACGGCAGTTCGACTTCGAACATCGCACAGTTCTCCGTTCTGAAAGGTGAAGGCATGTGTCTCCTCTTGGTGTCGCGGGGACGATCTATCGTCGTTCGCCTTTCGGCTTTTGCCGGGACGCAGACCTGTCGTCGCCGCTCAATCGCGCCGGCGCACCCGCATGACCGTCACCTTGTCCTCAGCGCCTCCACGGCGGAGTGCTGTTGGCCTGCGGCGGCGTGTTCGCCGCTTGGGCCGCCGCCGGCGATTCCTTCTTCGAGAAGCCCTTGATCTCGTTGGTGATCTCGCCCGTATCGGTCCGCTTCTTGCACTTCACGTGAATCACCATCGGTAGGTTGTGCAGGTCGGTCGAATCGTTCGGAGCAAGCACGCCGACAGACCGGCAGATCGCGGAAAGTTCCGCTTTCGCGATCTGCACTGTGATCGCGCTCGGGTTGTCGACGTTCAGACGCGCCCATAGGAGGCGGTTCTTGTGCGGCCCGTCGAGGATCTGGAACGTGAACTGAAGATAGTTACCGGTGCCAGCCTTGTTCGCCTTCAGCTCGCTCTCGGTGATGAGGGCAAGATACTTGCCGGCCGGGATCGGCTCGAAGTCGCTCGATGGTTCCACTTGGTTGGCGTCGAAGCCACGAAGATCGGCCATGTCAGTTCGCTCCCTGTGGGTTGGGGTGGTTGGAAAGTGCCGCGATGAACGCCTGCCACGACAGGGGCAGATCGTCGGTAATGCCGTAACGATTCTTGGCAATGCACGAGGGGCCGCCGACGCAACGGGCGATGCGCTCCCCGCCATCTTTCCCGATGGCATGAGCGATGGTCCGTTTGCGGTTGAAGCCGGTGTCCTCGGTCTGCGTGCGCATCTTTCGAGTCGCGAACAGAACCGCGTCCACCCATTCGCCAACCAGGGCCCCGGCGTGTTTGTGCAGACGCGGCGAATACCGATCGTAGGGTGACGATTCGGGGTCCTCGAACTTCTCGACCTTGGCGTGCGCGATCAGCAAGACGACCATGCCGTGGCCGGAACGAAGTTGATTGAGCTGGTTGACGATATCACGCCAGTAGGTCAGGGCGTGCATATAGCCGCGGGCGTAGCCGCCGTCCGCCTTCTCGATGTTCTTGGCACCGGTGTCCTGGCACACCTTGTCCCAGATCATCCGTTCGAGCCAATCCAGGCTGTCGATGACGACTGTCTCGTAACCGTGTTCCTGCGTGCGCAACTCGGCCAGCGCCAGGACGACATCGTCGTAGGTCTTGGCCAGTGGGAACTTGTCGCAGCCAATCTCGTCCAGGCCGTCCTCGGTCTGAACGAAAACGGGTTTGGGGGCCTGGGCACCGAATGTACTTTTGCCGATGCCCTCGACGCCGTACAGCAGGATGCGCGGCGGCCTTGGCGTCCGCCCGCGTTCGATCTTCGACAGCAAACTCATTTACCGCCTCCTCGACAGAAAAAGGAAATAGGAAGCCCTCAATGCCATGCGACAATTGCTCCGAAACCCGGTCAGCCAGGTTGCCTTGGATTCACTCGGAGCCACCGAGATCTTGCCAGAAGTGGGACAGGTCGTCGGGTTCAGCCGATTGATCGTCGTGATCGACAGAGTAGCCGGCGCCGTGGCAGCGGTCGCAATCCCGCTCATCATTGACCCGACCAGTGCCGTTGCATTCTTGACAGACCAAGATCGTCTCCTCTCATTTGAATGTGGTTGAACTCCCGCTCTCATGGGCCGGCGGCGCGAACATAAAATCCGTCGCCACATCGTATAGTTGTTTCTTGCAGGTGTGCGCTTGCAGGCAGGTCATTTGGCTCTGCTCACAAGTAATCCCGCAGCCCAGCCTCTGCGAAGTACTCGCGCACTTCTCGGATCAATTGGTCAAGTGTTGATCGCGGAACACCAAGTCGCCTGGCAACGTCGGATGGTCCCTCACGCTTCAGCAACTCACACATCTCGCGAAGCTGCGGCGGCAAAGTGGCTTGGACGGTCGCAATGTCGGCAGCGAGTTGTTCGTGGGACTCGTCCTCCCGAGCCAATTCCTCCTCCGACAAGTCTTCCAAAGAAATCTGGGCAAAGCGATTCCGCAACTGACGCAATCGATCCCTGAGGAGATTCGCCGCCCGGTGAGCGACGACGCGGGAGATGAATGTGTCGCGATTCGCCTTGGCGGCATCGAAGCTGGCCATCCCTTGCAGAACATGAAGAGATAGTTCCTGCTCAATGTCCTCCTGCTCCGCACCGGAGAAGGCCCGCCGCCTTATCAGTTTCTTGGCGTGAATGCGGATGATACGCCGCGTAGAAGGACTCAGGACATCAGGCTGTTCGACGATGACCATTCAGGTTCTCCAGAGCGTTTTCTTCGCCGACATAGAGTTATTACCCGCCGACCCCCTAATCTCTCCGCGAGTTGTCAAAGTCACCTGCGCGCAACCTGCGCGCGATATGCGCGCAATCTGCGCGCATATCAGACCACATATGTTGCGCATATGACTTTGCCGGCGCAGATCGTTCGCTAGATACCTGACCGTGTTCCGCGTGGAGAATTCCTCCGAGTCGTCGAGACGGTCTCGACGCAGCCTTTCCGGAGGGATGACATGACCACCATCGAACCTTGGATCATCGCACTCATTCGTCGTCGGGCCAAGCGCCTGGGCCTCAAGGGACAAGACCTGGAGGATGCCCAACAAGACGTCATCTTGGACGTGCTGGCCTTCAGCTTCGACGCGGCCAAATCCAACGGTGCCACCCTTTCCACGGCACTGACTGCTCTTGTTGACCGGCGCCTGCTGCGGATTCTGCGAGACAGGCGCCGATACAAGAAACGTCTCGAACGCCTCAATGAAACGCTCGACACACGTTCGGAACCCGCTGTTCTCCAAGTCGATCACGATCTCGCGTTCGACCTTCAGGCTGCCGTGGCCCAGCTGCCGCCGCGCGAGCAAGCCATTTGCGAAGCCTTGTCCCGTGGCGAGTCGCTCGCGGAGATTGTTCGCCGGATGGAATGCGGCTGGAACACCATTTACAAGTCGCTCGAACGGATTCGGCAGCATTTCGTAGCGTTGGATCTAGATCACCGGCAGCCGTGAGGCAGGCCCCTTCCGAGGCGGTTGACCGATGAAGAATCTTGCAAAAAGAGCTGGAATTTCCACGCCAAACCTGGAAGATCACCACGACTCTCCGGGACGTCCGCGATCCTTGCAATGGATCACGGACGAACTGCTGGCAGAGACGCGCCAGGTCTGGTCAACGGCCTACGGCCGAGTGCTATCCGAGGAAGAGGCTGTGGAGATTCTGAGGAATGTCAAACGCTTTGCGGAAGCGATCCTCAATTCCGGGTACAAGGGGGATCTGAAATGAACGTCATAGTTTGGGCGCGGGTTTCATCGCGGGAGCAAAAGGAAGGATACTCCATCGATGCACAGCTTCGTGCCAACCGCGACAGGGCGGAGAAGAATGGCTGGCAGGTTGTGCGAGAGTTCGTGGTTGCCGAGTCGGCAAAACGCGGTGCGGAACGGGTTGCCTTCAACGAGATGTACCGCTGGGTGCGGGCCAACGCCAAGCGAGACAAGATCCGGGCCATACTCAGCCATAAGCTCGACCGCGTCTGCCGAAACATGCGCGACGCCGTCCGGCTCCAAGAACTGGAGGACGAGTGCGGCGTGCAACTGGCATTCGTCGACAACCAGTTCGGACCGGGCGCAGCCGGTGCCCTGTCATTTAACGTCATGGCTGCGGTCGCCCAATACTACAGCGATAACCTTCGGTCCGAAGTGCTCAAGGGAATGGACGAAAAGGTCCGCCAAGGATGGCCTACAGGTCTTGCCCCCTACGGCTACGTGAACGTCGACGACCGGGAGGAACCGATCCAACCGCACCCTAAGAAATCAAAGGCTGTGATCCGCGTCTTCGAGTTGTACGCTAGCGGCAATATGACCTTCAATAGCTTGGCCGATCAGTTGGAAAAGGAAGGACATGTCTTTCGCGACAGCCAGCCTCGGTTCAACCGTACCACGCTCTCGTGGATACTCAATAACCGCTTCTACATCGGCGAACTTCGGCGAAACGGCCAGGTCTTCGAGGGGAAGTACAAACGCCTGATCGACCGAACCACGTTCGACGACTGCCAGGCCATCATGCAGGGGAGGAACCGTCGGATCGGCACCCCGAATTTGCCGCTGACGGGTGGGCTGTTCCGTTGTGCCTATTGCGGCCAGGCGATCACCGGCGAACGCATCCGGCGCAAGCTGGCCAATGGCAGCATCAACGAGCACGTCTACTACCGTTGCGGCAACGACGAGCCCGCCCCAGGCCATCCGAAGGTGCGTTGGAAGGCGCAGGACCTCGAGCAGGCCGTGGTGACCGACCTCGCCAGGCTGCGAATACCGTCGCAGGAGATTGCCGATTGGTTCCGCAAAGCGCTCAGCGCCGCGTTCTCCGACATCACGACACACCAGCGCCAGCAACGGGCCATGCTGACAAAGCGCAAGTCCGAGTTGGCAACGATGCAGGACCGTCTGCTGAACGTTTACCTGGCGGGTGGCGTGGACGAGCCTACCTTCCAAACCAAATCGGCTGAACTCAAAAGTGAGACGATGAAGGTACAGGAGGCAATCGAGGGCCTTGGCGAGGTTGACCCGGTGCGCGGAGAAGCGGCGCTAGCGGTATTCGATTGGTGTCAAAATGCAGCCGAGGTCTGGCGCGGTTCAAACTCAGCCCAAAGACGCGAGATTCTATGTTCGGTCAGTTTGAACCGTACACTGACGGACCTAACTCTTGTCACCACAAAGAGAAAGCCCTTCGACGTTCTCGCCGAAGGGCCTTCTTTGGGCAATAGTCGGGGTGACTGGAGTCGAACCAGCGACCTCTTGGTCCCGAACCAAGCGCTCTAAGCCAAGCTGAGCTACACCCCGCTGCGTTAAGAATAGGAATCGACCCTGTTTTGTCAATCGCAAGTTCCCGTCCCCGCAGCCTCGGGGCCTCACCGTGGCCGCGCGCCGTCTACTGCCTTTCATCACACCCATAAGATTTGCTTTTCGCCCGCCGGGGTAATCGCGGACCGGTCGTCCATCATGGGTAGGCGAATCGTAATCGTGCTGCCCTGGCCGAATCCGGTGAATCCGTACTTGATCGAGTGGCATTGGTATCCCGTCTCGATCAGTCCTTTGTGCACGACATTGCGGATGACCAGATCGTCTTCGTTGACGAGAATGTCCATGCAATCACTCGGCATCGCGGTCACTGGTGCCATTCGCCCGTGAACTGCTGATAGTGTTTCTTGTACTGCCGCTCGAACCACGCTGGCGCCGAGGGATAGCCTTCTTGCCCCAGTGCGTCAACGGCGATGATCCAGTAGCGGCGCGTGTCCGTGTTGACGTTCTCGTCGGAATAGCGCTCGCCGCGCACCAGTTCCTTCGCCACGCGCGTGACGGGTTGCCCTGCCCCATTGATGCGCGGCGACTCCATGCGATAGATACGGTAGCCCGCGATACCCTGCTCCGGATTCTTCTGCCACTTGAGCTGGCACTCGACGCCGTTCTCCTTGGAGAAGACCTGCTGCGGCGCCGACGGGATCGTCAACGCGTAGGGCCCGCCGCCAGACTCGACGCCAAGCTTGTTAACCGCGCGGATGCGATAAGCGTAGACCGCGTAACGATAGCGCTTGCCGTCCTCAAAAATTTGGCTGGCGGCAAAACGATGGTGATAGGCCTCATCCTTCACGCTTATTGACTTGGCGAGATCGATGTCGATGTCTGTGTAAGCCGTGTCCTTGATCGGCTTCTTCGTAAGTTTTTCGAACTTGCCGATCGCCTTGATGGCGCCGACCGAAGGCTGAGTGAGCGGCTTTGTATCGGTGCGCAGGCGGACAATCTGGTCCTCGCTGAACACCTCGACCGGAGCGCGCTCGACGTGATAGCCGACAACGTCCGGCTCTTTCGACGCGGGCCAGGCGAGTGTGACCTTCGTCGTCGAATGGACCGAGGCGATAACGTTCTCGACGAGGCGCGGCTGCGTACGCGCTTTGACGCTCACCGCCAATGGAGCCGGCTGATTCTTCAGGGTGTCATAGCGATACGTCCAAATCTGCTGTTCGCGCTCGACGCCGGGAACTTTTTGCGGCGGATTGACGTAGTTCTCCATCAGGATGACGTTTTGATCGGGAATCGCGGCCATGATGCGGCGCCGCTGTCCGCCGCCCGGAGGCTCGACGTTCGGCTTCATCCGCCGCCATGTGTTCTTGACGTGCTCGTAGACCCACGTCTGATAGTGCCATTCTTCCGCGGTGTTGGTTTGGCCGAAAACGCGGATCGAGGCGACGATCACGTTGTTGATCTCGTCATAGGCCAGCACCGCGTCATTCTTGTCGGTGGGCGGCTGCACGGCGGGCTTGAGATCCGTCCACTCGTTCTTGACGAGATCGTAAGCCCACGTGTGCGGATCGTCCGAGAACTGCGAGCCGAACAGGACATGCCTCTTCAGCCTTTGGTGATAGGCCATCGTCCCCGCCGAACGCGGCTTCGGTTCCATCTTGGGATTCATGCGTTTCCAGGAATTGTCGAAAGGATCATAGACGATAGTGCCGTCATTGGAGCCTTCACCGCCGAAGATGACGACGACCTGATGATCCGAATCCCACGACGCACAGCGCAAAGGCCGCGGATGGAGCGCCGGCATGGGACGCATGTCGCGCCAGGTGTTGGTCGGCAGATCGTACGTCCAGATCGACGAGTTGTTCAGATAGTTCTCGCGAAACCAGTGCCAGCCGTGGCTGCCGGAGAACGCGGGGAAGCGCAGGAATCGCCCACTGACCGGATCGAAGACGTTCTGCGCGTTGCAGCAAGCGCCCGGCGGCGACGTGTTCGGCTCCTTGAGCGTCCACCTCGCCGACAGCGGATCGAAGGTCCACGTTTCGGAGTTTTGCTCGCCGCCGCCGCCCTGGTTGTGGCCGGCCCAGCGGATGACGAGCTTCGCCTTCGGGTCGTAGCCAAAGGAGCCTTCGTAGCCGAGCATGGGCGAGAGCGGCGCGTCCTTGAGCGGGCTGCGTTTGACCCAGGTGTTGGGAAGTTGATCGGTGAGCGGGTTGCCGGGATTCTTGTCCTGCGCGAGGATTCCGCCAACATGGGCCGGCGTGACCAGAACCACAAGAAACATGATTTGACGCATGGTATCCCTCAAGGATGGTTGCTAGGGTCTCATCCACATGGTCATGCAGACTTCAACAATAGGATCAAAAAAGCTGGAAATCGAGAGGACGATCAACCCGCCGACGGTCGCGCAAAAGGCCGTCCCGCGTTTCCATCCATCGAGTTGGACCGAGAGCGAGACACCGAGCCAGAACAGGCCAACCAGCATCGCCACAAAGACGCCGTAAAGGAAGAGCATAGTTGCCTCGTTCGGCGCGCTAATTCTATTACGCAAACACTTCCCCGATCACTTCGCCGCCATTGACAGTCGCCATCTCATTGCGATTGCTGTGCCGATAGGTGAGCCGATGTTGGTTGACGCCGAGCGCGTGCAGGATGGTCGCGTGCAGATCGTTGGGATGGATCGGCCGTTCGATCGCTGCGTAGCCAACGGGATCGGTGGCGCCGATCGTTTGGCCGCCTTGGACGCCGCCGCCGGCGAGCCACATCGAATAGCCCGATGGCGAATGATTGCGGCCCGGATTGGCGGCGCGATTCTCGGCGGCGGGCGTGCGGCCGAACTCGCCGCCCCAGACGATCAGCGTTTGCTCCAGCAAGCCGCGCCGTTTGAGATCGATTAGAAGGCCCGCGATCGATTTGTCCGTCTTCTTCGCTTGCGGCGAGTGATTGGCGATCAGATCGCCGTGCGCGTCCCAGCCGCCGGAGCGAAGTTGAATGAAGCGGACGCCGCGCTCGACGAAACGGCGTGCGAGCAAACACATCGTGCCGAATTCGTTCGTATCGGTTTCGCCCAGCCCGTAGAGCGCCTTGGTTTCCAGCGATTCGCGCGTCAGATCGAACGTCTCCGGAGCGGCAGTCTGCATGCGAAACGCAAGCTCATAGGAGCGGATGCGTGCTTCAAGCTCACTATTGCCGGGGTTGCGCTCGAGATGCCGGCGATTGAGTTGGTCGATCAATTCGAGCTGGGCTTCACGCTCGGCCGGCGTCGTCCCCGCGGGCAAAACGACGTTGGGGATGCCGGTCGGTTCGACCATGGTTCCTTGATGCCGGGCCGGGAGGAAGCCTGATTGCCATGCAACCGGCCGGCCCGTCTCGCCCGCCTTCATAACGATAAAGCCGGGCAGATTTTGATTTTCGCTGCCCAGGCCATAGTGAATCCACGCGCCGATGCTCGGGCGATCGCCGATCTGCGTGCCGGTCGTCGCCAGATATTCTGCGGGGGCGTGAATGGGACTGTCGTGTCGGCAACTGCGCAAGACGCAGATGTCGTCGATGCACTGGCCGATGTTAGGAAAAATCTCTGATACGGAAATGCCGCTCTGACCGTGCCGCGTGAACCGATAAGGCGACGCAAAGAGATTGTTAAGCGGCGCGCGGGCGATGCGTGGAATACCCTGGGCGATGCTCGGCGGCACTACGCCGCCGTTGAGACGCGTCAGGAGCGGCTTCGGGTCGAACGTATCAACTTGACTCGGTCCGCCTCCCATGAAGAGGAAGATCACGCTCTTGGCCTTGGCCCCTTCGCGCAATCGCAACGACGGACGTTCTTCGTCGGCGGCCAACAGATCGGTCAGCGCGAGCAAGCCGAATCCGCAGCCGGCGTGGGCTAGCATTTCGCGGCGTGAATAGATCATGTCGTCACTCGTAGGTGCTTATCAAATCCGCTGGCTTGCGCCCGCGGCTGGTGAGCCCGCAATCACTCGATGTACACGAATTCGTTCAGATTCATGATCGCCTGACAATACGCCGCCAGCGATCCCGAGCGTCCAAGAAACCGCCGGCCCAGCGCAAGCTCGTCAGCCTCGGGCGCTCTCCCCAATGCGAGCCGATACGTCGCGGCAATCTGCTTGTCGCGATCCGCACCCGCCGACTTCGACACCCGCGCCGCCAGCGCCTTGGCACGCTCGACGCTGAAGCTGCTGTTGAGCAAATACAACGGCTGCAGCGCCACCATCGTCGTTTGCCGTTTCGCGCAACTCTCGGTCATGGCAATCGGCCCGTCGAACAATCCTTGCTGATACGGCGGAACATCGCGCTTTTGCAACAAGTAAAGAGCTCGGCGATCACCCTTGTCGTCGCTCATGCTTGGTCCGCCCAGATTGCGGTCGAGTTCGCCGGAAACCGCGAGCCAGGAATCGCGAATCGCCTCCGCCTCCAGCCGGCGCGGCGTCCAGCGCCAAAGATAATGATTATCCGCATCCCGTTTAGCGCTTGCGGGATCGCCCGTTGACGCTTGGCGGTAAGTGTTAGATAGCACGATCAACCGATGTACGTGTTTGGTACTACCCGTGCGCAACAACTCCGACGCCAGCCAATCGAGCAACTCCGGATGCGTCGGCCTCGCCCCCTTGACGCCGAAGTCGTTTGCCGTCGCCACCAGGCCGCGGCCGAAGTGTTGCTGCCAGATGCGGTTGACATAGACGCGTGTCGTCAGCGGTTGCTGCTCGCTGGTCAACCAGGCGGCCAACGCGCGGCGCGTGCCCTCACCCCCAGCCCCTCTCCCAGAGGGAGAGGGGAGAAAGGCGGGCCAACCGGCGTCCACCGCAAAGGCCGGCTTGTGTGCATCACCGGCTTCATACAGGAACGCCTTCGCTTGCCTCAACTCCGTCGGCACAAACGGTAACGGATAGAACCCCTTCATCGGCAGCACGTCGATCGTGTGCGGACTTGTCGCGGGCGAATAGTAGCCAAACGACTGCGGCTTCTCCCGCATCGTCTTTTCCAGCTCCGCGACCGTCTTCTTCGCCGCGTCGTAACGCTTCTTCTCGTCTGGCATCAACATGCGTTCAAACTGCCCGGCCGTGAACTGAAAGAGCAGATCGGTTTCGCGCGCGAGCTTGTCCTGCGCCGGCGTGCGATCCTCGCGCGGCAACGCCAACGCTTCCTGCTGTGTAGGTGAAAGACCCTTGCGTACTTCTACGTATTTGCGCTCTTGGGCCAAGGAGTAAAGAGAGTCGCGCTCTTGCAACGCTTCGTCAAAACCCTTCGGCTTTTTCGCGTTGTACTCGGCCCACAGCTTCGGATCGCGCAAGGCGAAATTGCCAAGCTGGCCCTTCACGAAGAAGCCCATGAGGCGATAGTAGTCGCGCGCGGTGATGGGATCGAACTTGTGATTGTGGCACTGAGCGCATTGCATCGTCAGCCCCAAGAATGCGCTCGCGGTCGTATTGACGATATCGACGTGGATGTCATTGCGCTGCCGCAGTCGGTCCTCCTCGTTGCTCGACAAACGCGCCGCGGCGAGGAAGCCGGTCGCGATTAGATGTTCGTCGGCGTAGGGAGTGATCTCATCGCCAGCGAGTTGCTGGCGCACGAAGTCCTTGAACGGCAAGTCGCGATTGAAGGCGTTGACCACCCAATCGCGATAACGCCAAGCGTGCAGGCGAAGGTGGTTGCTCTCGTACCCTTCGGATTCCGCAAAGCGCGCGACATCGAGCCAGTGCCGACCCCAGCGTTCGCCATAATGTGGACTCTTCAGATAATGTTCAACCGTCAAGCCCCAGGATGATCGCAGCGATTCCTCGGGACCTTCCCCCGGCGGTAACCCAGTCAAATCCAGCGCCAACCGCCGCATCAGCGTCCGCGCGTCGGCGACCGGCGCTGGCGTTAGACCCTTCTCCTCATGCGCCTTCGCGATGAACGCATCGACCGGCGTTGCAACCCACGCGGCGTTTTTGATCTTGGGAATGGCCGGCGTCTTGATCGGCTGGAACGCCCAGTGATCCGACTTTACAATCGACGGAAACAGCGTATCGTCCCACGCCAGCCCTTGATCGATCCACGCTTGCAATACGTCTATCTCTCGTTGGGTCAGGCGCGGCCCCTTGCGCGGCATGAGCTTGTTCGGGATCTTGCCTTGCACCGCGAGAATGAGTCGGCTGTTCGCAGCATCGCCGATCTTGATGAGCGGCTTGCCCGTTGTCTCACCGAGGAGTTCCGCGCGTAGATCGAGCCGATAGCTCGCGATCGCCTCGTTGCCGCGATGACACTCGAAACAACGCGCTTCCAGGATCGGCACGACATCGCGACGGAAGTCGATCTTGGCCGACGTTTGCGCGGCGGCTTGGCCCACGACGACAAACATCAGAATGGCTGGAAACCCACGCATTAGAAACACTCTTTTTTGTGGCATACGATTCCAATCGGGTGAAATGAAGAGTCACATGATTGGCATCGTATGCCACGGCGATCACGGTTGCACGTCCAGCTTCACCTCCGCGACGATCGGCTCGCCCGCGCGCGTCAGCGTCGCGCGCAGGATGATCGGCATGTTGAACGGTCCGCCGAGCTTGTCGGCGCACGTCACTGTCAACTGACCGCGCTCATCTTTTGCGCCAATCGTCGTTTTCGCGAACGTCAACCCGCGCTGATGGCTCGGCACGATCAATTCCAGCTCGACCGGGCCTTCGACCCCCTGGCCGCGTTGGATCTTGACCGCGACCGTAAACTGCTTGCCCGACTCCGCGCGATACGAGGTCCGCTCCGCCTCCAGCGCAAGCATGCCCGGCCCGACGACGGCGACGAGCTGCTCATTCTGATTGACCGAGCTGAACGACACACGGTGCTCCGACCCGTCCGGTTCCTTGATGACGCCGACGCCTTGCACGCACACCCGGCACGTACGGCCCGTCTCCATCCAAGGCGGCAGATAGGCGGCATAGGTGAATTCATTTGCTCCCGCGGGAACGACAATGGTCGGCCCCTCGACGCCTTGCAGATGCCGGGCCTGCCGGTCCGCGAGACTGATTTCAAGCGGCCCGTCGTAGCCGTTGCGCTCGATCTTGTAGGTGCGTTTGTGGATGCCGCCGCGCGCCGCGAAGCCCATGTCGTATTCGCCCTTGATGACGAAAGGCGTCGGCAGCGCCACCGCGAGCAGGACGCTCGTCTGCCCCGTCGCGCCCCGGCCCGTGTGCAGCAGCGCCGTTCGCTCGATGTCCTTGGTTTTTCCGACGATCGTCAGGCGCGACACGTCGATCTTCGCCTGCTCGTCGGCCTTGAACGTGAGATCAACCGACGCTTGATTGGCGGCGATAACGTTCGGCGACGCCGTCACGTGCGCTGGCAGGCCCCGAACCTCCAGAGTGATCGGCTCCTTGAACCCGCCGATGCGTTCGACGTTGATCTTCAATTTCGCCGATCCCTTGCGCGGTAACGACACGGCGTCCGCGGGGGTTGGCTGCCGCGGGTCGGCGGCGAAGGTCATGCGGAAATCTGGCCCTGGCGGCGGTGCGATGCGCAGGCGATACGCAAACTCCGGGCCGCCGCGCGTGCGAAAGCGATCGCTCACCTTGATGCGATATTCGCCGGCGGCCAGCGTCGTGAAACGCAGGCTCGGATCGGCGGCGGTCGCAGCGGAACTGGCGAGTGTCTTGTCGTCCTTGTCGCATATGGTAATGACGCCGTCGAGCTTCGAGCCGAGCATGGCGGCGCGCAGCTCAAATTCGATCGCGCCCCCTTTCTCGCATTGCAATTTCCATTCATCGATCTGGCCCGGCTTGTCGATGCGGCCGTTGAGGATGGCCGGCAGGGAGATGGTCTTGGCGAGATCGGTCGGCGCGATGAATTCGGGATGATCGTCCACGTCTAAAACGATGGCGTTCGACCGTTCAGCGCGAGCGCTAAACGAATGCGGGTAATCGGCGGGGGCGTCCTTCGGAATGACGACACGCATCTTGGCGGGGACGGCCTGGCCGGCGAGATCGAACTCGACCGTACTGCCACGCTTCCCGCCCAGAGGGAATACCCGTTCGACGTGTGCGTCCGAGGTGATCGTCATGCGATAGACGTACGCCTGACCGCCCAGGTTGACAGCGTCCTGGATGCGCACTTGATACTCCCCGTCGGCCGGGGCTGTGAAGCGGATGACCGGATCGCCGCCGATGGGGGCGTCCGCTTCGGCAATGCGCCGGCCTTGAGCATCGCGCACTTCGAGACGGGCGTCAAGCGGCGAGCCCAGACGTGTCGCCTGTACTTCAAAACGTACCGACTGGTTCTTGCGAGCGCTAAACGAATAGACGTCGATGTCCTCGCGCGGGAAGATTCGGCCATTGATCGTCACCGGCAGCGTCACCGGCACGGCCAGCGGATCGCCGTCGATCTCGTCCTCGACGATCTCCGGCAAGTCGCCGACGATGAAGCGCATCGAGCCCGCCGCTCCTTGCGACGTCCACAGCCGCCAGTAGCGTGCCCCAAGTGGAGCGTCGGCGGCAATAGCGATCTGGCCGGCCATGTCCTTGGGATAATCTTCTTGGCGTTGCGAATCGGGCAACGGCAAGAGCGGTCCCTCGAACCACGTTGTCTTCGTGCGCGTCAGCTGAGAGGGCGCGGTGATGCCCTGGCCAAGCATCTCGAAGCCACACTTTTGGTACAAGAACAGTCCGCCCACGCGCACATTGATTTTCGTGCCGCGCTGACCGCCCGCGGGAAAGATGTACGATGCGACCGGCGGATTGGCGAACGCGGTGATCGGGAACAGCAACGCAAAGGCAATAGCGGAAGTACGCATGAGGAATCCTGGCGGGAGGGACGAAGGGATCGGAAAACATCAGTTTAGCAAATGAAGACCGAGAAACGCCAATGAAATCGCCTCGCGGACTACATTTCTTCACCGTCGTCCGCACGCTCCGAGGATGTGATTTCTTGCCGTGGGGCGGGCTGCCAACCATTTTTTTTTGGGGGGGGAACTCGACAGGCCAGCGACCTGCCCCACGACTACATCACAATCTCTCCGCGCGCGGATGTGTTCCACACGCGAAACGTGGGGCCTGCGGTGCTGAGATGATCTCCTGCCGCTCGCCTTGCTCGTGCTTAGCTCATAGCAACTCGCGCATCACGCGCCCGTTGCTGACAATGGGCACCGGCCGGCCTTCCGCGGTGTGAAACTCCTCGCTGATGTCAATACCCATGAGGTGATAGATCGTCGCCGCGAGATTCTCAGGGCCGTGCGGGTCGCGTGTCGGCCGTTCGGCGCGGGCATCACTCGCGCCGATCGCGCGGCCGCCCTGGATGCCGCCGCCGCCCAAGGCCACGGTGAACGCGGGGCCCCAGTGATCGCGACCGGCGTTGCGATTGATACGCGGCGTGCGGCCGAACTCGCCCGTCACAACTACCAAGGTGCGATCGAGCATGCCACGCTCGGAAAGATCGCGGAACAGCGTCGACAGGCCGCTGTCGAGCGCGGGGAGCAGTTCGCGACGGAGCGTCAGGAAGTTGTTGTCGTGGGTGTCCCAGTTGGAGTGGTCAATCGTCACGCAGCGTACGCCTGCTTCGACCAACCGCCGCGCCATCAGGCACGATTGCCCGAGCGTATGGCGGCCATACTCATCGCGCAGGCGCGCCGGCTCCGATTGCAAATCGAAGGCGCGGCGAGCGTCGGGCGAGACCATCAAGTTGAACGCCTCACGCTGAAAATCACTGACGGCACGTGCATGTTGATTGGCGCTGCGCTCGGCTGAATCTTGATAGCGGTCGAGTTGCCTCAGCAGCTCACGGCGATTTTCGAGCCGACTGGTCGCCAGGGCCGGCGGCGGAACGATATCGGGGACGGAGAAATTCGGCGCGTTCGGGTCAGCGTCGATCACGAACGGCGACGCGGTTGTGCCGAGATATGCCGGTCCGGTGCTTGGATGCATGCGCGGCAAGCAGACATAAGGAGGCACGCCGCCGCGCGGGCCGAGCTTGCGGGCAATGACCGAGCCGAACGCGGGCCGCTGGTTGTTCGGCGATACGCTGGGGTTGAAGCCCGCCCCCGGAAAGTAGCCGGTGAGCATGAAGTGATCGGCCGCCCCGTGATCGGAGTTGTGATGTCGAAACGAGCGGATCAGCGAAAACTTGTCCTGCTGCCGAGCGAGCCGAGGAATGTGTTCGCAGACCTGAATGCCGTTGACATTGGTCGGTATCTGATTGAATTCGCCGCGAAACTCGGCGGGTGCGTCCGGCTTCATGTCGAATGAGTCGATGGTGCTCAAGCCACCGTGGAGAAACAGGTAGATGACCGACACATCGCGCGTCTCCTGGCCGCGGGCGCGGGCGCGTTCCTGCGCCTGCAATAGCGACGGCAGATTAAGTCCGAGCCCGAAGGCGCCGGCAACGCCGAGGTGAATGAAGTCGCGGCGATTAACGCCGTTGCACAAACGATTGGCAGGCATGAGATTGATCCCCCCTTGGTCTTAGCTAATTAGAGCAGATTTCAAGGCGATTGCCAAGCGGTAATTGCAATTTCAACCGTAGATCTCGGGCGGGGCGTGAAGTCCACGATGGCCCTTGCACAACGATGATGCGAATTGCGTTGGCAATTCGCTGCGCTTGCCCGTTAGCGAAGGATGGACAACGCCGAAGTGCACGTGCGCGTCAATCGATTTCCAGAATGTGAAGCTCCGGGTCGCAGCGGAGCCACTGCTGAAGCGGCGGCGCCTTGCCGAACTCGCGCTTGTGCTGCTGTGGATCGCGCCGTACCGCGGCCAGGCGATCTTGCACATCCGCCTCGGCAAGAATGGTGTCGGTCAGCTCCTCGCCGAGGTCCGCGTTTTCGGCGGCCACGCAGAGGCGCGCCGCCCACATCGCCGTGCACCAGTCCTCCTTGGCCATTGCCTTTTTTGCCAGAGCCGCAAACGACTTCACGCCAAGAGCAGCCTTTGGATCGACAATGTCCTTGCGAATGCTCTTGCCCCAATGGGCGGGATCGCTCGAACCCCAGGCGTGGCGGCCCAGAACGAGGCGAATCGTCCGATCCCGTGGATTTTGCCACATGAGGTATATCCCGACGGCCAGTAACGGCAAGGCCGGGACCGAAAGTGCGACTCCGAGGCCCCAGTGTACGCCGCCGCAAGCAAAGGGAGCGCCGATGACCAGACCGATACTGCTCATCACCGCCCAATCCCCCAAGAGGATCCGCCATTTCATGCGCGGATCGGGCCGCAAGCGAATCGCTTTGCAGCCGCCGGACACCGTCGTGGTCGGAATATCCCAGATGTGCACGCAGTCGCCCAGCATGAACGGCACCATGATGCCGAAACTCACGACGAACGTGTCATATTGCCTTCCCGCCTTGCCCCAGTTGATTTCCCCGCGTCGGCCGGCAACGCTCATTGCATTCATGAACAAGCTCCGTGGCGTCCATCCTTGCCCCTCTCCCGCAAGGAGGAGAGGGGCGAATCGCGCTTCAACCGAGATTGACGTAGACGGTTTTGACCTCCGTGTAGTTCGTCAACGCATACTCGCCCAGCTCACGGCCGATACCGCTCATCTTGAAGCCGCCGAACGGAGCGGCGGCATCGAAGACGTCGTAGCAGTTGATCCACACCGTGCCGGCGCGCAGGCTGTTCGCGAGGCGATGCGCCTTGGTGATGTCGCGCGTCCACACGGCGGCGGCGAGGCCGAAGTTCGTCTGATTGCCGCGGCGCGTCACTTCCTCGATGTCCTTGAAGCGGAGGATGTTCATGACGGGGCCGAAGATCTCGTCCCTGGCGATCTTCATGTCGTCCTTGACGTCGTCGAAGACTGTTGCCTCGATGAAGTAGCCTTTCGAGCCGACGCGATTGCCGCCGCACAACAACTTGGCGCCTTCCTTTCTGCCGGCGTCGATGAAGCCCATGACGCGGTCGAACTGCTCCTGCGAGACTTGCGGGCCTTGCTCGGTGTCGGCCGCGAAGGGATCGCCGACCTTGCGCGATCGGGCCTTCTTCAGCATCTTCTCGACGAACTGATCGTGGACCTTGTCCTCGACGAACAAGCGACTCCCCGCGCAGCAGCATTGGCCCTGATTGAAGAACAGACCGAAGTACGCGCCTTCGACCGCGGCGTCGAGATCCGCGTCGGCGAAGACGACGTTCGGACTCTTGCCGCCCAGCTCCAGCGTCACCCGCTTGAGATTGCTCTTGGCCGCTGCTTCCATGATGATCTGGCCTGTCGTGTATTCGCCCGTGAACGCGACCTTGTCCACCTCCATATGTGCTGTGAGGGCAGCGCCCGCAGTCGGCCCGTAGCCAGGCACGACGTTAAGCACGCCGTCGGGGATGCCAGCTTCCTGTGCCAGCGCGGCGACGCGCAGCGCGGTGAGCGGCGTTTGCTCCGCGGGTTTGAGCACGATGGTGCAGCCGGTCGCGAGAGCCGGGCCCCACTTCCACGCTTGCATCAGCAGCGGAAAGTTCCACGGGATGATC
>SXGT01238956.1_pt1 | contig 53655 bp, 45 predicted proteins | sample 3176221 | NCBI WGS metagenome assembly SXGT01 (sample SAMN11356862, study PRJNA531348) | freshwater metagenome | isolation source: freshwater sample F1-120 | place: China: Fuxian Lake, Yuxi | collected 2017-12-25
GCGCTCGACACCCCGAACGATGGAGCAGAAACACTCGGAACTGGAACCCAATTCAGCAGGTAGTCCTCAACCCAAATCAGGTACCCATTCGACACATCGGATGACGTTCATTGAGGCGGCAACTACCTTGACACCCGCCGCAACGAGTGGCGACAGAACCCACAAGGCTCAACTCGTTGGAGTTATGGCAACCTGGAATATCAAGAATCATTTGCAGACAAGCATCGAGTGCGACACGCTGCCCGCAGCCAATGGTAAGGTCGATGGGGTCGCCACTGACGGTGGCATAGCTCGACTCGGCGGGCGTGATGTAGGGCGTGAGGTGGTAGCTGCCTTGAGGCAGACACATGACGATATGGCCTGTCGTGGAGGCGTTGGCTTGTACGTTCGGAACGCCGTACACTGGATCCACATACACCGAGTAATTGGCCGGTTGCCCTTGAAAATCGATGTTGTGGTATTCGCCTCTGCTGAAGCGAATAGCCGGGTTGTAAAAAGGCTCCGTGGAGTTGAAGGCCAGGCGCACTTCGCTCAGGCAGTAGGCGACGTCTTTCGTGGCCACTTGACCGGGAATGATTTCAATGTCCTCCGCCTCATCTTCGGCGACGCTGAAGCCGTAGTAATAGTAGTCGTCGTCATTGGCGACCGTGCCGCTGGAACCGACAATGCTCAAGCCATTGCGCTTCCAAAGACTGCGCTCGCTGTTGAGGCCGCCCAGGGGCATCTCGTATTGACCTTCATAGGCGCTGGCCGATGCATCAAAGCTTCCCTTGAACCCCGTGGACCATAGCCATAACTCGAAGTCAACGTCGCGCCGTCCGGTTTCCGATCCACTCCGTTGGCTTGCACGCTCGAATAGTAGATGCCGTAGATGCCGAGAGCATCCGGGATGCCGTCGATGGCGTTGTCGGAAGCGAAATCAAGCCCGCGCAAGAGTGACACACGTCCCAGGCTTTCAGCCGGTCCTTGCAAGAACACGCGCCCGCGCAAGTAGCCGGTGTCGATGACAAAGACGTCGCCGAGGTCGATGCTTTCTCCGGGCAGGACCGCCATGGGCGGATTAGAGCCTGCACCAAGTCCGGGCGTACGGAAATACGCGATGGCTTCGTTCGTGCGAACATACATCTCCGCCGAAACCACGTAACCCGGCGAAGCGGCATCGAGGGTGGACGGCACGAGGTTCGACAGTGTGAAGCTTCCACTGGAAGGCACGGTGAAGTTCACGCCGGGCACCCGGGCGTAGCGTACATTCCCGAATGGGCCGTACCGGGCGACCACACTGGTGGGGTCTGAATAATCTCCCGCGTCGTAACCATCCACCGTCAGCTCGAATTCGCGCAGTAGATCGACCTTGCCGGTGGCCTGACCCAGCAAACCGGCGTCAGGCACCACGACATCAAGCGTTGCCGAATCGTCGCACGCCACGGTGACGTTCCTGATCTCCTGGTATTGGATTCGGTCGCTGAAGGTGCTGGCGCCGCGGCTGACCGTGATCGAGATTTGTGCCGGCGAGTCGCCGCGCAGGTAAAACCGCTGCTCGGTGAAGCTGCCGGGGTTGGAGTAGAAATAGGTCGACCCACTCGAGCCGTCCGAATAGCTGGCCGACAGGCTCAAATTGTCCACGGTGATGGGCACGCCGCCAGCAGTCACGAAGCGCACGGTCAGTACGCCAAGACATTCCGAAAAATCAAGCACCGGCCCTGCCATGAAGGCGACGACCGACGCGGACTTGCTGCTCTGGAAATAGTACGTCTGTCGTCCATCAAGCATCGACACACGGGGCGTGACGTCGTAGCTGAGGCCGCTTGAGTCCGAGTCCACGGTGATTTCGTAGCTCGTCTCGGTTTGGGAGGAACTGGGCAGTAACTCGCTGTTGGCGCTGCGGCTGGCCGGCGGTGGGCTGGACGCGGAAACATAGAGCTGGCTCATACCCTCCATGTTCGGCGGGTTCAGCCGGTCGAGGACGGAGGGGTTGACATTGCTGAAGCGCACATCCCCCTTGATGGTGTTGGGGAACACTTCCACCTGGGCAAAGGTCCTGGGTGTCGAGTCGCTGACCGCAAAAACCAGGAGTGAAACGAGCAGTGTCATGAAGCGATGATTTCTCATGGAGTCCCTCTACTTTCTAACCCTTCCTCGCAAGAAAACTGGTGCGGCACCACACAAGAACCGCCGCTCACCGATGCATTCCAACCCAAAAAGCAAGTCTTTGCTTCATCCGCAAGCCAAAGGCAACCGATTCATGTCCCTGGAGTCAAGCTTTCTTGCTGGTCCGGGGGTGAATTCCGATTCCCACGTGAAATGGGTTCCTGCCCCTCGGTCGCCTGGTCTCTGTTTTCGCCGGTTCTTAGACTATTCACGATCGAGACGCCATGAGAACGCCGCGCTGGGCGCAAGGGGTATCCGGGCAGGCGTGTGGCGGGGTCGAGGGCCCCATTGAATGGCCGGAGGGCGCAAGCAGGAAGCCTTTCGGCTTATTGCTCGCGCCCTCGGTAAGGGGGGCCTCCGGGGTACGGAGGACTACAGGGGTGGGATTGGGTTAGGGTTTTGGGTCTCACTTAAGATAAGCAATCCGCGTACCATTCGAGCCGTTGAAGCATGCGAACGAGCGAAAAGCCAACATATCCTTGTCGAAATCTACGCAACATGCAAGCTCGCTCTACTCAGAATTGATCCTGGAGGGGGCTCCCCCCCTGCCAACTGCCAGATTTCCTGACACTTTCTGGCAGCCCAGGACGAGACCCGGCCCATGCCCGTCCTCAGTTCCAACCCCGGATCCGCCCTCGGGGCTTCGGGGAGGCGAGAAAGGCCCGGGACGTTCCTGGATGGGAAATTTGTCCACGACTCCCCACCCCACCCAAAGTAACGGGCAGCCTCCGCGGGCTCAAACCGATACAACGGCGCACGTGGCCCCCGTGGTTTCGGCGCTCGATACCAGGAACGGTCCCTCTGGCCAGTGAGCGGCCGGGGAAAATTCGCTGGCAGCTTCATTACGAACTGCCAACTCGGCAGCGATGGCCAGTACTCCTTGCGCTCCAAAAGTCTCTCCTAGGACCTGCTGAAGGCACATTCTTGGCGTCTTGCCCCCAAATACGGCCAACGCGGCCTCAGCCTCGGCCTGCCCGATTCCGCCTCCGTATCTTCCCGAAAGCGAAAGGTGGGTAATTTCATTGGCAGTTACTCCGGCATCCGCGAGGGCTGCCCGCATGGCTTCCTCCACGGCCCGCGACACTCCCTTGCGAACGCTGCTCCGCTCCGCTGCGCCGAGGAGGCGACCAATGGATCTGGCCGGAGGCGGACCCGCGGCCTCCAGAAGCAGCGCTCCGGCGGCTTCACCGGGCGGGATCGCCAACTCAGGGGCGTCCCAGGCCCCTTCCCGAAGTGAGTCGAGGCCGCGGAGGCTGGTTTGTGAGACTTCGTCACAGCCCAGGACGATGACCCTCGGTGCACGACCCGCGGTAAGCAAGGTTGCAGCCCTGATGACGGCCTCAAGCCCCGAACGTCGCCCCGAAGTCACCGTCGAGTTGGGTCCACTCAGGCCAAAGAGGATCGCCGCATGGCCTGCCAACGAGTTAATGATGGTGTTTGGAAAGAGAATCGGGCTCACCCAACGGGCGCCGTTGCGGCGAGCGTCCTGGTGGAATTCGGCACGGCTTGCAATGTGCCCGAAGGCTGTGCCGACCACCAGAGCGCACTCAGCGCGAACCTGCTCTTCGAGCAACCAGGGCTCGGCGGCCGCCAGGTCCTCAATGGCCGCCGCCGCGAGAATGGCCCCCCGCGAAAGGACGGCGAGCCCCCTACGTTCCACCAACGGCTTGAGGTTTTCCTCCATCTCGGCGGCGAGGATCTCGGGACGCAACCGACTCGCTTTCGCGAGTGATTCCCCCCTCACAATCGCCCGGGCGAACGCCTGCCGCCCCTTGCCGCCAGGAAAAACAACGCCCATTGCGCTGATCCATGCTCTCATCGGCCCAGTGAGCTCCCTTCTCTGAATGAATCATGCATCGAGGCATCCGGCGTGGAACGCCTCAATGAAACCTTCCTTGTGCCTTGTCTGGGCTCCCACTTGCAAGGCCCGCTCCAGGTCTTTACTGGCCCAGGTTCGCGATTCCATTGGAAGGTCTTCGATCTGCTTCTGTAAGAACTCATGGTCGCAATGCTGCCGTACGTAAAGGGCAATTCGAATACCTTTCAAGAAGTGGGGACTTTCGACCTGCGTGAGCAAGGCGAGCGCCGCGTAGGCCCTGGAGAGCTGGTCAGGAAACGTGAAGGCAGAGGCGAGCCCCATCCCCCCGAGCACGTGGAGTCCGTCTTTTCCGAGCTTACGCGCCAGGGCGAAGCCCTCCTGAGGGCGGTCCATCGTGAAAAACCAGAGACTGCGTCCAAGCCCGTTCATGGCGGAGGCGAAACAAGATCCGGAGAAACTGCGCAATACGTCGAGGCAGGAAAAGTCGCCCCTCAAGAGTTGACGGTACCCAAAAAAGCCCGTCTTGAATCCGTATCCATCGAAGATGAGCGCACCGAACTTTCGAGCATGAAGTCGAGAGGCGAACGCCTCAACTTTTCCAGGCGACCTGGCGTGCTGGAAGCCGAGCCAGAAGCCCAGGCCCACGTAGCGCATGAGGACGAACGGGTCGGACTCTCCGTGCTCGAGCTCGAAGCGCTCAAGCGTTGTCTTCGCAGTAACCCAGCGCAGATAGCCATTGGGCAGGCATGCCATCGCAAGGCCTTCGTGGAAAAAGGGCAGGAGCAGAGCCGGTGTCCGCCTGGCCGCTTCGGTAACCTCACGATGCCTCTTTAACCCGTACTCAAAACCCGAGAAGAACGACGTGAGGATGCCCCCGGCTCGCTCGGCGCAGACTGGATCGTTGAGCTCGATTCCAAATCTTTGAGGATCCACGGCCAGACCCGAGGCGCTGGCCGACCCGGTCATGCCTCGCACGACCAGGGAGCCAATGCCACGAGAGACTGCGTTCATCGCACTTCACCCGCGGCGGGGAGATCCGGGAGGTCCCCGATATACTCCGAGATCCTCACGGTATCGATGGTGGCTCCCCATGAGCGTTTTTCCTCTACAAAGCGCTGCACCATGAGGGCCGTGAGCCCCATGCGGTCCTCCAGTCCCCGGTCCGTGGGGAAAAACTCCTGGCCCTCCCTCCACACCTTGCGGGCCCTCGGGAAGGAGGCTGGCGATTCGCGGTCCTTCACGTAAGAGTCTCCAAGGGCCTGGTAGGCCAGCGAGTAGTGAAGGTGGTCCTTCTCACGCCCCTTCTGGATCTCAAAGCAACGCTCCAGCGCCTTGATCGCGAAGGGCACGTGTTTGAGCTTGGTGAACCAGTGAAGGTGAACGAGGCCGATGGCGTAGTGGAGGCCCCAGGAGCGTCCGTGGACCACTGCAACCTCTTCGAGTTGTACCAGGGCCTCGCTCGACAGGAGCCCCTTTCGCACGCTGCCCAAATTGCTGTTTGGAATCCTGTCGATATAGGCGAGTGCCAGCTCGACCTTCAGCACGGCGCTGCGGGGATGCTCCTTGACGGCCGATTCAAGAAATCGGATCGCTCGCTCCGGGTCGTCAGAAGAAAGGGCCAACTGGCGGTAACGAACAGCGAGCTCCCGCCGGGGCAAGCTCTTCAGCGCCGACTCCATCGCAGCGAGCTCACCTTCTCGATCCTGCAGGCCGTCGAGGTCTGTAGGGATGCCCCGGTGGAGGTCGTAATCTGCACGCACGAGCGACCGCAGCCCTTGCAAATTCGCGTCGAGGCGGCTCCTGACAGACCGAGCATGTGGAAAAAGTCGAAGGGTCTCTTGCCATACGCTCCGGGCACTCTCCGTGTGCCCGGAACATACCAGGGCATCGCCCAGGGCAAGGCCGACCTGCGGCAGACGCGGCGTCCCATCGGACTTCCGAGCCAGTTGATCAGCCCTGGTGAATGCCATGACCGCGTTTTCACTTGTTTCTCGCGTGGGCGGACGGAAGAGATGGCAAATTCCGGTGAAATAAGGCCCCATCCAGTCGCTCGGTGAGGCTTTCGTGAAGCTCTCGAGCTCTTCAACCAGCTTGAGTGCCGTGCGCGAAGCCTCCTCCGTGGCGACGCCGATGAGGGTGATCTTGTCCGCAAGCGCGAGAGCGTGGTGAAGGCGAGGTTCCGTCTCTGTCGGCTTCTCTTTGAGGATGGACTCGCAAAGCTCGAGTACACGGTCGACCTTGTCCTGTTCGAACGCTTCCTTCCGGAACGCGTTCCACATCCAGCGATCGCCAGGGCGAGCGCGAAGAGCCTCTGCCTTTGCAACAAGCCCGTTTTCATGGGCGAGCCAGGCCAGGCCGGAATCGATCCGGCGCGTGAGACCCCTCTCGTGCTTTACCTGAGCAGAAACAGCGTCGTCGCTGGATGAAAGCCGCTCCTTGAGGCCCGCGTGGTCGGGAAAGAGGGCGAGCCCCGCAGCCCAGACAGCACGAGCCTCGGCAAAGCGCTTGCCCTTCACATGAGCGTCTCCCAGCGCTCGGTAAACCTCGGCCTGGTGTGGCTCCGGGGGTGAGCCCGCCGCCATTCGGGCATTCTGGATCTCCACACAGCGAGCAAAGTGTAGTGTCGCGTCGTCAAAGTGCCTCAGAGTATCCGGCCAGTAAAGGTGATTCATGCCGGAGATGTAGTTGAGGGCGTAGGATCCAGGCTCCCGCTCCTCCACCCACCGAAGCTCGTTGAGAGACTCCTTCGCGAGCGACCCCTGCCCCAACATGTCACCTTCGAGCGAAGGGATCTTGTCGACAAGAGCAAGGGCAAGCTGGATGCGCACCCCGGCATGGTCCCCGTGCATCTTGACAAGGCCTCGGAAAAATTCGATGGGGCGGTCGAACTGTAGCCCATCGACGCACAGCGAACGATAGGCATTGGCGATCGTCACGTTGCACGGTCGACGGCGCAGCTTTTCTTCGAGGTTGAGCAGGGTCGCGGACGCCGCTGTGCTCACAGCTCCGGGGCTCGAACTCGTTGTGCCGAAAACCTTCGGCTGACCAAAATAGAGCGCCCTTCTCTCATCGGCCGCCATGGGTTCGCCCGTCTCAATCACACGATAGTGGTGGTCGACCGCAAGCGCTTCCAACTCCTGTACGACTCCACTTGGCCAGAAAACTGTGACCTTTTCGATCCGATCCGATGTCCCAAGACCAAAGTGCAGCCGGTAGGTTGACTGGCTCGCATACCCATTTCCACCATTGACCTCACGCGTCAGGCGCAGGGGGGCTCTGCTGCCCGCACCACCGGTAGTCACCTGCACCCGGGCGCCGATCGCGTTGCGGTTTGAACGCTTGCCCTCGAGCGTCAGCTCCAGGAAGTGATGCAGATTGCCGACGTCGTTTCGATAGAGTGCTCCAGGCGCGCCCTGGTTGGCCACGTAGACATCGAGGTCGCCGTCTTCATCGAAGTCCGCAAGTGCAATCCCCCGGCCGTCGCGCTTGTCGGCGAGACCGTACTTCTGTGCGACCTCCTCGAACGAACCATCGCCGCGATTTCGAAAGAGCCGATTCGCCTCGTGCCCCGAGAGGCTGCGATGGCCCATGACAGGCCACTGGGTCGAGTCAGCAGGATCGAAGCCGGGGTCGACCGCGACGTTGGCGAGGTCCTCCCAATAGGTTTGCTGCCCGGAGCTGACGAAGCCGTTGACGGCAAGAAGGTCGAGGTGACCGTCCTGGTCAAAGTCGAAGAATCGAGCGCACCATCCCCAACCTCCATCGAAAGTGCCCGTGGCGGAAGCAACATTCGAGAAGGAGCCGTTGCCATTATTCAGGAGGAGCATGTTGCCCTCCTTCAGGTACTCGGGGGTCGTGATGTTGGCGACGTAGCCGTCGGTGAATCCGTCTCCGTCAAAGTCGCCGAAGTCGATGTTCATGCCCTTGAAGGTTTCATGTCCAATCGCCCTCTCGGTAACGTCGGTGAACGTCCCATCGCCATTGGAGAGATAGAGACGGTCCTGGCCAAAGTCATTGGCAATGTACAGATCGAGGTCATTGTCATTGTCAACGTCAGAGATTCCAGCGTCGAGGGACCAGCCCGTGTCGTCCACATTCAGCTGGTGGGCCACGTTTTAAACTTGAGCCCACCCAGGTTGCGGTAAAGCACATTGGCGCCACCGTTGCGAGCCGCCTCAAAGCTGTCGTGCATGATGCGCGTCGTGGAAAGGTTGGTGAGGTCGACAGCTGGGAAGTAGTTACAAACCAGGAGGTCGACGAGCCCGTCGAGGTTGTAGTCGAATGGCAAGACAGCGTTGCCGTTCGACCGGTCGCCCGTGCCAGATGAGTCCGTGATGTCGTCGAACTTGCCGTTCCCGTTGTTCCGAAAGAGACGATTCTTGCCCCACTGGACAATGTAGAGGTCGTCGTCGCCATCCTGATCGAGATCAGCAAAAGCGGCATCCATGCTCACGCCATCGGCGTCGTTCACCGCAGCGACACCTGCCTCGAGGCCCACGTCGATGAACTTGAGGCCCCCCTCGTTGCGCCACAGGGCGTTCGCCGTGCCCTTTCGCGACGAGGTGACATAGAGGTCAAGGTCACCGTCCCGGTCGTAGTCGCTCACTGCCGCCGCGGCTCCGATCGACTGGATCCACGGCATGATGTTGGAAAGTTTTGGATCAACCCCCCCCCTTGAAGTGCCGAAAGTTTAGGCCCGACTCGCGGGTAATGTCGGTGAATCCCACGACAGGACCACCCTTGGGGCGCGCGCTGGCAGTACGCAACGGGAGCTCGGTTACGGGCGGACTTGAGGGGAGAGGAAACTTGGGCCCGTTCGAGGCCTTCGATGCGGGAGGAAGCGAAAAAACAGGAACGGCGGCGGCCGGCGTGGAGGAAGAGTCCGGCGACGACGGTGAACAACCGATCAGTGAAAAGAGAAGTACACCAAGAAGCTGAAGCTGCCTCAGTCGCCTCGCACGGTCCGCGTGAGAGGCGAGGGCGCTTCGCTGGCTATTGGGGGAGGATAGCCATCCATGCCGTGGAAAGGTAACGGGCCCAAGAATCGACCCGTCCAGTTGTGAAAATTGTTTTCCTTCGCCCATCCGGTCACCTGCAGAAAATAGGTCTCGGCTGCGTCCACTACCTTGGCCCCCGCCTCAAACTCAGAGAAGAGCGCATCGCCGGGCGGAATCACAACCAAGCGGCTGTCAGGCTCAAGGACGAGATCCAGCACATCGCCGTAGGCCGTCGCTCGCCCAGTAGGATACTGAAACCTCACGGCCGGAGTTGTGCCAGGAAATTCATAGGTTTGCTCATGCTTCTCCATGTTCCCGACAACTCGGCTGAAACCGTGGAACTCGAGCCGCGCCAGGCACATGGGCAACGCCTCGAGGTCCAGGGGCCAACGCCGGTGGGTTAATAATACCTCCCGTTTCCCGGCGGAGGTCAGCTCCACCCGAACAGACTCTGTCGCAAAGCCGATGCGGTCCCAGAGGAATCTATGGTTGGTGACAATCCTGAGCGATCTGACAACACGGCCGCAGGGAAGGTCCAGCGGCAGCACCATCGATCGGTCCATGCCGCAGGGAAATCCGATATCAGCCAGGAGGGTCACCGTCGAGCCGTCGGAAAAAACCGCGTCCAGCCGCGGCGGAATCCAGGCGCGCTCATGTTGGCTCAGAGCAAAGTTCACTGAGGAGTCGGGCCAGTAAATCCGGCCTTCAAGTAGCAGCAGTGAGCCTCCAGAGAGGCCTTCCGGTGGTTCGATCTCGAGGGAGTGTTCTTCGACCCAACCGGCCCAGTGAGTCGGGGAGTCGGGGTACGGGTGCGCATACCTGCCGTCTTTTGGGGCAATCTCGGCGTCGAAGCTGTGTCCCTGGCCGTTTCGGACGCTCCTTGGAGTCCGGAGGGCCTCCCGGGGAACTACCCAGATTCGTAGCGGATCCAGCTCGCCCTGGCGGGTGGTCTCGTCGCCGAAGACGACCGTGCCCCGGGGGTGCGTGAGGCGCAGAAGGCGTACCCGGTCGAGGTAGGTCGTCTCTCGCAACTCTTCCGTGATCGCCAGCCTCAACCGTCCCCCCACGGCACGCAGGTGATCACCCGGGATTCGCACGTACTCCTCCGGATCGAGGTGAGGCCTGCCGCCCTGGGGCAACCACTCGTCGAGCGGAGCGATGCCGACAACATCGGCCTGGAACCGGTAACTGGAGCCATCGTGGACGAAGAGGAACGGGCAGCTCACCGTGAGCCCCCGCTTTTGAGTCACCTCCAGACGGTTTCCGGGACCCCACTTGAGGTCACCTGGAAGCAACGGCTGCGAGATACCGTTGGGCCAGAGGATTTCAAAGCCATCGAGGCTGTCAATCGCCGTGGCGCCGAGCCCGAAGCGAACGGCTGACGTGCCACCGGTTACGCCGGAGACTTGGACGAGTCGCCGCTGGTAATGGAAGCCGGCGAATAGCTCAACATGCGACCCGACACCATCCTTGTTGTCCCGGCTGCCGACAAGCTGGAGGGTTACAGCAGGGTAGACACGAGAGACGTTGCGCATTAGCCGCAGTGAGCCTTGAGGTTCAAAACCGAGGATGTCAAGCGCTCCATCGCCATTTACATCACTGATGGTGAGCGCTCCCATCCCTGCTGTCGCCTCGATGGGCCTCACCGCGCCACCGGTCGGCTCGGAGGCCACCGTGGCCACGATGACCCCTCCCGGTCCCGCCGCGACGATCTCAGGCACCCCATCATTGTCGAGGTCCACTGCGCCCAGCGACGTCATGGGGCCCTGGGCTGCGTTCAAGGCCAGAGCGAAGGTCTTGAACGCGGGCACCTCTCCAGGCACCTGGGGACCCTGCTGGAGCGCCCACTCCAGGGGCCCCTCGCCACCAGCGGCGCCTATCAGATCCAGCTCGCCGTCCCCGTTCAAATCAGCGCAAGCGACGAGCTCATGGCGTCGAAAGCCCGCCTGGGGAACGCAGCGAAACGGACCCTTTCGCAGGTTCATGCAGACAACCACCGGCCCATCCTTTGAACCGAGCACAAAGTCGATATCGTTTCCGCGGTCGAAGTCTCCCACCGCAATCGACCGACCGCTCACGGCGCCCCCGAGCAAGCCCTCCTGCCTGAGAAAGGTCTCATCGCCGTTGTTGCGATGCACGGACGGCTCGAGCTTGCCTTTCTTTCGGCTCGAGGCCTCCAGTGTCATTAGGTCGAGGTCACCATCGTGGTCGTAATCAGCCCATTTCGCGGCCTCGACGCCGTTGAGAGCGAGTCCTGACCTCGGAAGGGGCTGGAAAACGCCCTCTCCCAGGCCCTTGAGGAGAACACATGCGGGCTTGCGATTGACCACGAAGATGTCGGCGAGGCCGTCGTTGTTGAAATCTGCCGGCTCGGCGGTCACGCCTTCGCCTGCTTCGGCGGCATCGGTAACCTCGCTGACATCGATGAACTGCCCGGCGTCATTGCGTAGCAGCCTGTTGGGGCCGTTACGGACAAGGTAGAGGTCGGAGTCGCCGTCCCGGTCGTAGTCGATGGTGACAGCTCCCAGGGCGTCGAGACCCGCTAGTCCAGCGGAAGCCGTAAAGTCTTCCATCCGCACCTCGACCCCCAGAAATTTGGGGCCGGCACCGACAGGTGGGACTGCCGTCACCTTCGTGTACTTGCAACGCTCGTAAGCAGAATCATCGGCGGCGGCCTCTCCCGCCAGTCGCTTGAGCTCGTTGAAGCGGGCAAGGGCCTCGTCGGCCCGGGCAGTCTCCTTGAGCGCCCGGAGGGCCATGCTCCTCTTGTAATGGGCGGCCAGATGGCGCGGGTTGAGCTCCAACAGCTTGTCGTAGGCCAGGATGGAGTCCGAATGGGCCTGCGCGTAACTCAGGCAGGTGCCGAGTTGAAACCAGCCCACCTCGAGTGAGGGGTCGCTGATGGTGACCTCACGAAAACGTTCGGCCGCCTCCTTGTACCTCGACTGTCCCTTGAGCGCCAGCCCCTCAAGGTAGGCGAAATCAACCGGAATCTCTTTCGCATTCGGCCATGCGCCTCTCGCCCTGAGCAATGCCGCCCGAGCCTCGTCGAAGTGAAGTCCGAGCACCTGAACCCGGGCCAAGTTCAGAAGGTCCAGGGGGTCCGGACGAAGATCGCAGAGCCGCAAGAAGGCCTCTGCTGCCGCGTTGTAGCCCTCTTGAACATCCCGGGCCGCTTGCAAGCGGCCCCAATTGCGCAATCTCCAGACCTCCAGAGGCGAATCAGACTCCTCCGTGCATGCGGCCGCGGCGGCTACCACGCCGGCGAGAGAGAAAACTACGAACAACCTCATCGCCGAACCGCGAACGCTCGGGCATCCGTCGGTAAAGGCGAGGGGTTCATTACCCGCAAGGAAGCCTTCGTTCAGGAAGCGAGCTTGAGGATGCTCTCTACCTCACGAAAGATGTCGTCGCAAGTGCGAATCTTGCCCACGCGCTCCTCCGGAATTTGACGCTGAAGCATCTTCTCAATGAACACGACCAACTCGATCGTCATGAGGCTGTCGATACCCAGCTCCTTGAGGGGCTGGTCAACGACCACGTCGTCAACCTTCAGCTCCCCCCACCTCGGCGACCTTTTGAATGATTTCAGTCCTGAAAGCAGTCATTGTCTCAACCCTTGAGATTTTCTTGGCCGATCCGGCGCCGGCTCATCCTGACAGACACTTGAAACTTCGAGCTGTGACAAAATAAAGTGCCTGTATCGTCTTGAGTCAAGCAGTCAGGGATTTCATTGCGCTCGGGTTCCAGGCCCTTGTGCGCGTTCTGTTTGCCCTCCTCAAGCCGAGCTCCTGAGGCTTTCTTCGTGAATTGGGGGTGCGAGTTCGGGATACACACGTTGGGATCCTCGGGGTCTGACTCCATGGGAGGGGCCACCAGCGGCGGAGCGTGCCACGATCCTTCATGGGGGTGCCCTCTCGCTCCTCGGGGCAAGGGCGCAAAGTAGTGAAACTCCCAGCGGGAAGGGATTGATGCGATCGAGGAACCTCGATGCGGGGATCGCGAAACGGGTGTAGAGGCCCAGCTGGCCCCCGGGTAGCTCACGACGGCCGAGCAGCTTGCCGTTCAACCACCAGCCAAGGGCGCCCACCGGATTGAAGTGGCTCATGCGGAGGATCTCGAGGTCCGCCTGGGCCGCAATCTCGCGGATATCACGCCTGCGATAGCGTCGAAAGTGCGAGAGGTTCGCATCGAGGCTCGAGAAGAGCCAGGGATGCGCCGGGACGAGGATCAAGGCCACTCCGCCCGGCCGCAACATCCGGCGGAAATTGCGAAGGACACGCACGTGATCCTCGATGTGCTCGAGCACATTCGAGCAGACAATTCCATCAAACCCGGTCGCGTCACTCTGGTGTTCTGTGGGACAAAAATCCTCGGCGCGAGCGGCAGTGACCTCGAGGCGTGGATCCAAAACCTCGCGCTTCACTCGCAGTAGATAGGCCGGATCAATATCCAGGGCCCGCAGGTAGGTGAGATCGGGACGACGGATCAAGATCCGCGTCAAGTTTCCGATCCCGCAGCCGACTTCGAGAAACCTTCCCGTGGGCGGCCTGGGCGGAAGGCTCAGCAAACGGTCCAGCAGAAAATTCGAGTAGGCATCGTTCTCGCGAAAGAGCTCGAGCGTGGCCTCTCCAGCCGGATCGAGCACGGCTTGAGCGGCACTCGATGACGTTAGGTTCTCTGCCATGGGTGAATGTTCTCGAGCGCTACTGGAGCTTCCACGACTCACTCCGTGGGGGGGGGAGCTCTCTCGGCGGGACCACCCGCCGTCCCACCACCTTCCGTCGGAGGGGCCTGTTCACGAGCACCATCAGCCTCGGCACCGTTCTCCCTCCCTTGCGCGATGGGTGCAGGCTGCCCGGCAGGCGCGCCGATCACCCGGCGGGCCGACAACTGCTCGGCCGCATTGTCGTCCTCAACCTCTTCCTCAGGTTCCGGTGTCGGCTGCCTCGCTTGCCCGGCGGGGGCGGCGGAGGCCTCCGTGGGTCCTGACCGTACCTTGGGAATGCTCGGTGGCCTGTCGCGAGCCGTCGCTGGAGGCGGAGCCGGCACTGGCGCTGTCGCGGAGCTCGCGCGGGCCGCACTCAACTGCGTCTTCCTCTGGAGATCCTCAACCTTTCGGGTCAGGTCGCTGATCGATTTCTGGAGCGACTGAACATGCTGGGAGATCAGCTCGAGTTTCTGCGTCTGCGGGTCTGGACCACTCGCCAGCTTCTGCGCTGTTGCTGGGGCCGCCGGGGTCATTTTCTCAGTCCCCTTCTCCTGGTTTACCACCAGCAGAAAGGTCATGCCATTCAGCAGCAACAAGAACACCGCGAGCACGAGGAGGATCCTGGCCATAAGAAGTTCTCTGTCTTGTGGGCGTTTGTGAAGAAGCCTGGAAGCTCTGAAGCTAGAGAGCAAAGATCGTGGAACTGGAGATCACACTCCGTGGACGGAAAGCTTCCTGTGATCAGGAATTGTAACCGCTCGCCTTCCGAGCATGCCACCCAACAAGGGTGCCCCCCAGCTCCAGCCGTGACGCTGGGCCTTCCCTGGGTGGCTCTTTTCGAGCTGGCGTGGCCGATCTTGATAGGCATAATGTTCGGCTTTGAAATGAGAATTCTTGTTTACAAATCGGGCGAACTGGCCGCAGAAAAAGTCGCCCAACGGATCCTGAGCTTCCTTGAGTTGAGGCCTGATCTCGTGCTGGGACTCGCCACAGGATCAACTCCCATCGGCGTTTACAGAAGACTCATCCAGGCTCACAGGGAGCAAGGTGTCGATTTCTCCCGTGTACGCACCTTCAACCTCGATGAGTACCTCGACCTGCCCGCCAACCACGAGCAGAGTTACCGGTTCTTCATGGAGAAGCACCTCTTCAGCGGACTGAATATTCTGCGGAGAAACATTCATTTCCCCCCGTCCGATGGAAGTGACCTCCAGCAGCAGTGCCAGGATTACGAGAATCGGATTCAAGAAGCTGGCGGAATCGACATTCAGCTCCTGGGCATCGGCACGAATGGGCACATCGGCTTCAACGAGCCAACGTCGAGCCTGGCGTCCAGAACTCGCATAAAAACTCTGACAGACAGGACCCTCCGAGACAACTCCCGGTTTTACAAGTCGGGCGAGCGCCAGCCGCAGCTCGCATCCACCATGGGCATCGGCACGATCCTCGGTGCGCGCAGCCTGATTCTCCAGGCTTTTGGCCCCAGCAAGGCGGAGGCAATTCGGGCCGTCGTGGAGGGCCCCATTTCCGCATTCTGGCCCGGCAGCGCGCTGCAGCTTCACCCAGACGTGCACCTCTATCTGGATCCAGACAGCGCCTCCAAGCTCACGCTCATCCACTACTACCAGCGCGCGCAGCAAAACGAAGAGCTGCTCGGCGACAGAATGAGGTGAGTTCTTCTCGACAAGGCGATGGCCTGGACAGACTCCCTACTGGCAGCTCAGAAACGATCCGCAGGTGAGTCGGCTGGCACCCGCCGGGTCAGGATCGGGGGCGCACGACGGGTCAGGTCCCGGCTCCACCGGCGGGGGACCTCCACTGAAGAGGTAGGAGAGCAGAAAGACGGCATCGGAAATGTCGAGGCCTTCGTCATTGTTCGTATCACAAGCATTGGCGCAAAGACTCGGATTGCCCCCTCCAAAGAGAAACTGCAGGACGGCGATAGCATCGGAAAGGTCCGCCTTGCCCGAATCGTTACAATCACCCCGGCGGAAGGGTACGCTCTTGGGCCCTTCGGTGTTGTCGCCGCCGAGGGACGGGTCCAGGTCAATGCGATAACTTTCCGCCAGGTTTCCTGTGCCCAGATAGGCGATGCTGCTCCCGTCGCGGGCGAGAGTCACGCCCACGCTCTGGGCCGCCGTCCAGATGCCTGCGACGGTTGCCAGGCCCTCACCGTATCCAGGCCCGGCGCCCCAACGTAGGTAATCGATCAGGTTGTTGGGATCGTCTTGCTTCCCGGAGACGAGCAAGAGAATCGAGCCACTGGAGGTTGCGAGGTCCTGAAATGGTCCAGTGAATACTTCGCTGGCGGTCGAGGGCGCAGTACGATTCAAGCTGACAACAAGGAAGCTACCAGCGGCGATCATTGTCTGCGCCTCAAACGCGTAGCAGCGCGAGGTGCCTGGATTGGACACGGATTCGAAACAGAGTTTCCAGCCTGCCAGACTTACAGCCTCCGTCGAGAAGACGTTCTTGAGCTCCACCTGGGTGCGTGCCTGGTTCGCGCCCGGCGGATCGATCAGTACCTCGTTGATTACAACCGGGACTTGAGGCGGCTCATTGTTTTCCTTCCCAATCGATTCACTGTTGTCGATGTGCCAGCGCGAGGCGCCACGATCCGAGTTGTGAGCGGCGATCGAACCCCGGGCACCGCGATCGGAAACGTCCACGAACTCTCCGTCTTTCCAGGCCTGTGCTCCCACCGCGGAGTCCTCGAGCGGAGAGTTTGCGGCCCCCCACTGAACGAAGTCTACTATCGTGGTGGAATCAGTGAAAGGTTCCGCGGAGTGGAAAGACACCGAGTCGGAGACTTGAAGATCACGAAAAGTCCCCACACCCGAGTAAAACTGCCCCTGGCCGTTTGTCCCGTCAACCCCACAGTTGAGGACGATGATCTCGCCAGGCCCCATGAGTGTCTCCACTGTACCCACTGGAAATTGGTAGGAGTGCTGGCCGCCAAGGACGATCCACTTGCCGGCCAGATCATCAAGGAAGCTGTCCGTATTTTTTAGCTCCACCGCAACATGGTACTGACTGGGCCCGGTGCGCACGTAACCGACTTCATTCAGGATCACTGCACTCCTCGAGTACGAGATCGTGCAGGAATCATTCGCCGACCCCAGGGTCGGGCTGCCGTCGATGCACCAGTCGAGAGGGCTATTTCCAGCGCCGTCGTGGGCGATGGACGAGCCTTCGCGCAACTTACTGATCTCAATGAACCCACCGGCGGGCCAGATGCCGGCAGCCACGGCGAGGTTTTCCGAGGCATTGCCGGAACCACCCCACTGCACAAAATTAATCAAGTTCGCAGCATCGGCGAAGAGGTTCGTTGAGAAAAGACCGATCGCGTCCCCCTGCGAGCCCTGGCCGAACAAGTTGCGCATGCCGCTGATTCCCGTGAAGAAATTGGTCGCGGTGTTCGTGCCGGTGCTGTTGATGTTCACAGTGACGGTCTGGCCCGGCGCGATCATGACGCCGGATGGAAATTGCCACTGAGCCGGTGGGAAGTAGAGCCAGTAGCCTGAAGGTTGCATGGCCACCGTGGTGTTGCCGAAGTTTCGAAGCTCCACTACTTGGCGAGCGGTGTTGGATCCGACGGGATTGAAGATGACCTCGCTGATCGCAAGCTGGCCCTGGGCACTCAAGGTGGCAAGAAGCGAGGGAAAGAGGCAAAGCCCCACGGCAATTCGGCGATGAAAGCTGGGCATTTCTTGTCCTCGTTGATTCTGCTTCTTGGCCCGGGAGCGTGGCCCTCAGCGCGCCAAAATTCCAAGGCCGTGACCTAAACACCGAGCGGAGTACAAGTAGCAACCCGCCATGTGTGACCCAAAAAACCGTGTCCGTGAAGGCTGAAACGTACTTCAGAGAATACCTCTTGAAGCCACCGCTCTCGGGAACCGAGAAGTCGAATGATAAAGGGGTTACCCCCAATTTTGGTAGTGAAAAAATACTCCGGTGCTGCCTCTCAACCCGCTCCAGGCAGGAACTCCCAGTGGCTATTGGTTGGATCAGGGAGCCGGTGGCGGCGGAACTCCCAACCGCTTCTCAAGGTCTTTGAGCCTTTGTTCGACTGCCTGGTCGGCGTGCAGACGCGCTCGGTGTTCGTCCCCGAGTTGCTTTTCGAGACGGTAGTGATTCTCCCTGAGAGAGCCCAGATCTTGTTCCAGCTTGTCTGCTCGTTCCTTGACCTCACTCGAGGCACTGCGAGCCGCCTTGATGTCTTCTTCCACCACTTTCAGTCCGGCCTCCGCCCGCTGGACGCGCTGCTCGACGGCGTCAATCCGCGTCGTATGGGCTTCCACTCTTTGCTGTGTTGCCTCCAGGGCCTCTGCCTGCTTCGAGACGTCCTTCTCGAGCCTTGTCGACTGGCCGGAGATGGTTTCGAGCCTTCTACCGTGCTCGTCCACCTTCTGTCCCAGGGAGCCCGAGCCCCAAAATTGATAACCGAGAATCGCAAGCACAGCGAGGACCACGATCGACAACCAGTTCTGAAGGACCTTCATGCTCAAACTCCAGGAGCGGCGAAAAAACTCTTGCCAGGATGTGACAGGCTGCGTCAGATGGCGTGCAGCTTATTGTACCTGTATCCATTTTGAAAAGGAGTGTCATGCAGAAGAGACCTTTGACCGTGGTGGTACTGAGACTTGTCACTTGCGTCCTGCTCAGCGTGCCCATGGGCCTTTGCGTCAGTTGTGGGACGACAAGCCCCCCAAAGGCAGAACCGCTCCCGAGTTCCCCCGTCGATTTGACGGCCAGTGCCGTGAATCCAACGCCTTCCGGCGCTTCCACGGCGGGGGTCTCCGCAAACGCGCAGGTCAAGGACGCGGGCATACTCCCCTCAACGAAGCGCGGAGCTTCCGGCCTCCCCGATCCACTTCCCGATTATGCTTCGTGGCCGATCCGAACGCCCTCTCAACCCGACGAGTCTAGCGGTATCACTCCTCACCTCTCGTTTCGCCAGGTATACATTGCCTATCCCCAGGGGAAAAAGGTTGAGCCCCCATTTCCAGCAGGTACGACGATCGTCCTTGAAGAAAAAGCTGATGGCAAGGACTTCATTGGCCAGATCACGTCGCTCACAAAAGGAGAGAAGGACTGGAAGCCGGAGATTTACAATCGACGCGCCGCCGCGGAACCCTTCGCTGCCGCCGACGCGAGTCGGTGCGCCTCGTGCCACAGGGGCGAGGTGCGATAGCCGAGCTTTCCCTCTCACGCGAAAAAGCAAAGACCCAGGAAACCTTTGGTCACCTGGGTCTTTACTTTTCACCGAATGATTGTTGAGCGGAGCCAGAGACACTCCACGCCCTACATGTCGCAGTTACACCTACAATGTCACGTCGACCGTGAAGATGTAGGCGCCGTAATTCTCAATCGACTCCTTTCGCCCAAACTCGTGTATCTGGGCGAAGAACTGCTCGAGTTTCTTGTCGCCCACGGAGGGCTCCACCCTCCGGAAGTGGGCCACAAGCTCGCTCAAGGCTCCCTTCAGGGCTGCGGTCGAAATGGCCGCCTCGAGCTTGCGTGCGATCGCGCCCAGGGCAGCGGTGCCTGGCAAGCTCTTTCGAGCCAACAGGTCCTGCACTCGGGCTCCAAGCTCTGACCTCAACCCGAAAAAATCTGCGGTGAAACCAGATGCATCAAACACGGGCATAAGAACCACCTCCAAAAGACACCTGAACACGATAGCCCTACGGGTCGACCTTCGCGAGGATAAACTTGGCCGTGTTAGCCTTTTGAAAGGTCCTGGTACTCGTAAAGGACGGACGCATCAGGCCCGGGAGTCGTCTTCAAGAGCTCGGCGCAGAACGCCCTCATGTCGTTCGAGCATCCTCCCCGCTGTCTCCCGATCCACGCCGCGTCGCGCCATGAGGATGGCGGACTTGACGTTGCCCTGCGATGCGCGCAGTAGCTCGCTCGCTCGCCGTGAATCCACGCCAAGAAGGTGTTGGACAAGCCGCCCCTGCCGAGCCTGAAGCTTTCTATTGAGCGGCTTCAAGTCCACCATCAGGTTATCGTGGACCTTGCCCCGGCGAATCATTACCGCCGTTGTGATGGCGTTCAACACCAGCTTCGTCGCGGTGCCGGCCTTCATTCGCGTGGATCCCGCGATGATCTCTGGACCCACGGAAATCACGACTGCATGTTGGATCAAATCGGCGCGGGGAAGTCCCCGCCATTCAGGGTTACAGGTAATGAGCACCGTTACTGCTTGCCGTCTCGACGCCTCCTCGAGAGCGCCCCAAACATAGGGGGTCCTTCCGCTCGCCGCGATACCACAAACGACGTCGGCGGCGTTCACGTGGAGCGCCTCTACTGCCTTCCGCCCGTCTTCGGGCGAATCCTCCGCCCCCTCCACTGATTCGCGCAATGCTCTGTCGCCGCCCGCAATCACACCCACCACGAGCTCGGGCTCGACTCCAAAGGTCGGAGGGCACTCGGAAGCGTCGAGCACACCGAGCCGGCCACTTGTCCCGGCACCAAGGTAAATCAGCCGCCCACCATTTTTGAGGGCTTGCACCACTTCCTCGACAACTCGAGCGGTCTCGGGCGCCGCGTCGCGGGCGGCTTCCCAGGCCTGAAGATCATCCTCGTGGATCGTTCGGACAATCTCGAGCGAGGTCTTCCCGTCGATCCCGATGGACCGAGGGTTGACCGCTTCGGTCGGTGAAGAGCCGGATTCCCCTCCGCTTTTCAAAACCCAAGAGTCATCTTGCGCAAACACTCGTTTTTCCGCCTGTTGGCTTGCTCCAGCACGTCCTTGAAGGGGAAATCTACCATGATCTTGTCAAAGGCCTGGATCGCCTCCGAGTACTTCTTCGCCGCGTCAAGCTTGTTCGCCTGCTCGATCGCCTTCTGGGCCTTTGCCTTGTATACCTGGATCAGGCTGTTGAGATCCTTCCTGAGGTTCGGATCCATCTTGGTTTGCGTCCTCGGGTCCTCATAGCCTTTGACCCTGAGGACGGCATCTCGTTGATTCCCGAGCTTGGCTGAGTACTTGGATTTCTCAACCTCGGGCTCCACCTTGTGGGCCTCCTCGGCGTAGATGAGGTTCACTTTCCAGATTCGGGTGAGCTCCTCCCTTGCCCGGGACTTGTTGGGGGGACTGCTCTCCCTGTAGGTGAGCACGGAGTCTTCCCAGTAGTTCAGGACCACAATGGCCGACTGCGTGCCGCTCAAGCCGAGCCGTCCGCCGATCGAACCCTTAGCGTCAGGCAAGGAATCAACTGGCGGAGTTTTCTCGTCAGGAGAATCGGCCGGATTGTCACCCCCCCCGGCCTTGGCGCGCCCTCCTGCTAATTTTTCCGGGGCTTCACCCGCATCTTTCCTTGCGGCTTCCGCTTTCCCGGACTGGGGCTTCTCCGGCGGCAACGGGTAACGCTTCTTCATGTCGGCCGAGGTGACACGGATGAGGACGAAGCGTTTCACCGTGTCCTTCATTGCAGTGTCAGTCAAAATGTCCTCGAAAAAAGCAGCCTTTGGCCCGGATCCGTCCTCCTTCGCCTCGGCCTCGCTCCTTTCGGTCCTTGCGTCGCAAAGGACCAGGGCAGGCAGTCGCTTCGCTCTTACCTGCGTGAGGCCTACCTCGAGAGTGAGCCAGTCGACAGAAGGAGCAGGCCTGGCCTTCTTCGCCCTGACGGCCCCATGGGGCAGGGCCTGGCCTCTTGCGTTATCCTCGGGTGCCAATTTCGGTTCTTCACCCAACAAGGAAGCAAGGCCACGGAAACTGAGCAGGGCCGTGAGCCCCAGCGCGCCGAGGAACTGCCTGAGGCCGCCTGGACTCTCTGGAAGGGCTCGCAGAATCATGAAATTCTCCCGCTACTGGGTTACCATTCCCAGGCTCGATCGGCCACTGTTGGCCAGAATACCACGCAGCCTATTACGCACGTAAAGGCCCGGCACTTCAAGAAGTCTCCCATGCCCCAAGAGAAAGACCCCGGGCGAATCCGGCGGATGTTTGCCGAGATCGCGCCCCGGTACGACTTCCTGAATCACTTTCTGAGTCTCAATCTGGACCGGAGCTGGCGGCAACGGACAGTAGGGTCCCTCAAGCTGCCCACTCGAGCCAGGGTGCTCGACACATGCACCGGGACAGCCGATCTCGCCGTCGAGCTGGCCAGGGCTCTGCGACCGCTCGGAGGCATGGTGATTGGGTGCGATTTCACGCCGGAGATGTTGAGGATTGGCGAGGCCAAGCGGCGCAAGGCCCTCCTCGAGAATCTACGCCTTGTGGTTGCCGACAGCCTCGCCTTGCCGTTTCCTGCTGGTTTCTTCGACGCCGTGACCGTTGCCTTTGGGATTCGAAACGTCTGCGACCCGGGCGCAGGCCTGCAAGAAATTCTGCGCGTCTTGAAGCCGGGCGGCACGGCGGCGATTCTCGAGTTTTCGCCTCCGGAGCGAGGTGTCCTGAGGGCCGGATTCGAGGTCTACTTCCGCAAAGTCTTGCCTGTGATTGGCCGCTGGGTGAGCGGGTCCACTGCCTACGCCTATTTGCCCAATTCAGTGGTTCAATTCCCCACACGAGGCCGCTTTGCTCAATTCCTCCAGGAGTGCGGATTCGAGGACGTCAGGATTTCAAGGTTAACCTTCGGGGTGGCTGTCCTTCACCTCGCACGGAAACCCAGCGCGGCGCTCAATCCGGCACAGGTCTTGGCGGAGGTCGTGGCGCCCATGGAGGAGCGAAAGGGATTCGGCGAATAAATGGCGACTCAGCAATCTCGACAGAACGCGGCCCTTGGCGCTCCGGAGCGCAGGATTGTGATCGGCGTAACCGGAGCCAGTGGCGTCGTCCATGCCCAGCGGCTCATCGAGTTCCTCCTTGCCAGAGAGTTCGACATCCTCCTGAGCGTATCGAGAGCCGGCAGACTTGTGATGGCCGAGGAACTGGGAGTCAGCAATGATCCGGCTTCGTGGGGCGCGACCCATGGTGAGCGCCTCCGGATTTTCCCCGAAAAAGACTTCGGCGCTCCGTTTTGCAGCGGGTCCTTTCGCTTCCGTGGTATGGTCGTTATCCCGGCGTCGATGGGCTCCGTCGGCGCCATTGCCAATGGCGTCACCATCAACAACATACATCGCGGCGCGGATGTGGCTCTGAAGGAGAGGCTACCTCTTATTGTCGTGCCACGCGAAACGCCACTCAGTGTAATCCACCTCGAAAACCTACTCACGTTGGCCCGCGCCGGCGCAGTCATTCTTCCACCCACCCCGGCCTTCTACCAGCATCCTCGAACCCTGGACGACCAGATCGATTTTGTGGTCTCGCGAGTACTGGATGCACTCGGAATCGACAATCAGCTTTTCAAGCGATGGAGCGAATGAGCGTGTCGAGCACGGTCAAAGTACGAAGCGACTCCGGCAAGGTAAGTCTCCTCCACAAGGCCCTCAGCTTTTGCGAGGCCATCAAGGTCTCGCACTCGGTCTTCGCTCTACCGTTCGCCATTTCAGCAGCGTTCCTGGCGAGCAACGGTTTCCCGCCCCTGTCGGTGCTCGGCAAGGTGGTCCTGGCCGTCGTGCTCGCTCGCACCTCCGCCATGGCCTTCAACCGTTGGGCCGACGCCGAACTGGACGGCCTCAACCCTCGGACCCGGCTCCGCGCGGTGCCGCAGGGACTGCTGACACGCGGTTGCATGCTTGTGACAAGTCTTCTTGCCGCCCTCGGCTTTGTGCTCGTGAGCAGCTGGATGAACCGGCTAGCCTTCATCCTCTCTCCCGCCGTGCTTCTTGTGCTGTTGGGGTATTCGTACACGAAGCGGTTCACCTCGCTCTCGCACCTGGCGCTCGGGGCCGCGCTGGGACTTTCCCCCATGGGAGCCTGGGTCGCCGTCAGGGCCGAGCTCGGGTGGTTGCCCACGGTCCTGGGCCTTGCAGTCCTTGCGTGGACCGCGGGTTTCGACGTCATCTACGCTTGCCAGGACCAGGAGTTCGATCGAAGACATGGTCTCCACTCAATTCCCGGCAAGTTCGGGGTTGCCCGGGCGCTGCTGCTCTCACGGGCTCTTCACGTCGTCACGATCGGGCTCCTTGGCTTCCTGGGTGGGCTCGGTGGCCTCGGCGCCGCCTACTGGGCGGGCGTTGCCTGCGTGGCCGCTCTCCTCATCTACGAGCAGTCGCTTGTGAGACCGACTGACTTGAGCCGCGTGAATCTGGCGTTTTTCACACTGAACGGGCTAGTTAGCCTTGTTTTTATGACGGCTGTGGTCGTCGAGACGCTGCTATAATTGGTGCCACTTCCGAGGTGATAGGAGCCATCCCCGATGCCAATCAACCAGGGCCTCATGCTCGATCGCTACCTCGAGAGGAGGCCGCGCCTGGAACCTCTCAAGGCGGCCAGGATCGTTCTGGCGGTTGCGGAGCAGCTTGGCTCCTCAACGAATCCGTTCCTCATCTACCCTGGCCGAATCTTCTGCCCCAGGGAGGGCGGTGTGCAGTTACTGCCTTCCCCCGACCGGGAGGGTTCACTTCCGGCCATCATCCAGCATGCAGACTACGCGTCGCCGGAAGAGATTCGCGGCGCGCAGCCGGACGAGCGCTCGGGGCTCTACTCACTCGGCTGTACGCTCCATCAACTTCTCGTTGGCCACCCACCTTACTCTCGCCCGGATGCCAAGGAAGTTCTCCAGGCTCACCTCGAGTCCCCTGCCCCCGATGTCCAGGGCATGGCGCCCCACGTGCCTGCCGCGCTTGCCGCCCTCGTCAATGAACTCCTTGCAAAGGATCCCGAGCTTCGGGTGCAAACATCTGGCGAGCTCGTGCGTCGCCTGAAGAAGTGTATTCATGAGGTGCAGGCTTCCGGGGCTCTGGCCTTGCCCCAACCACCGCCAGAGACATCCCGACCGGCCATGCCGCCACCGCCTGCGGTGAATCCGGTGCCGAACTCAGCTCCGAAGGCGCCACAACTCCCCGCCAGGTCGCCGTCAGCAATTGCGGCAGCGAAACACCAGCGCTCGAGCGGCAGTGCTCCGGTCGCGCGCCAGGGCGCTCAATGGCGCGGCACCAACCCCGGAAAGGCCAGCGTCAGGTCACGCTGGAAGCACTCCCGACTGCCGGTCCCATCGAGCCCCAGAGCCTTGCCGGGACGAGGCCACAAGGGTGCAGAAGAAGACCCGTCGCTTCAGGAATCGCCTCCAGGCCCCTATTTGAAAAAGAAGAGGGCCTATCCTTTCACGATTGGCGGTGCGCTCCTCGGGTTCATCTTGGGCCTCATTGCCGTCCAACGGACCGGAGAACGGAAGGCCGTCGAGAGGAAGAGGGAGACGGAGCGGATGGCGCTTGAACAGACCCAAGCTCTCGCGGATCGAAAGAAAATGCACGTGGCCGCTGACGAGCAGCTTCGCAAGAAAGTGACGGATTTCCTCGACCGGTTAAAGGGGCGTTCTACCAGCGATCAGCAAGTGATGCTGGAGGGCAATATCGCGAAGTTCGCCCAGGACAACCCCCACACCCACTTGCTCCTTGACGCCTACCAGAAGGTCTGGACCCCGGGGGGTACCGGATCGGCGGCCGAAAACAAGGAAGAGGTTGACAAGGCCTACGCTCAGCAGAAAGCGGAAGCGGAAAAGCTCCACGCGGAGGGCAAGATCGGGCTCGCCTACCAGCGCATTTACGCGGACTATAACCGCAACAAGAGTCACCATGGAAAAGAGATCGACGAGATCATGGCCCGCTGGGAGAAGGAAATCGTTGAGAAGGGTGATGCCGTGCTGGCCGAGGCCCAACGGCACGGCAAGGACGGCGACTCCGAGAAGGCTCTCGAGGTTCTTCGAAAGGGGCTCGAGGTCGTGGAAGGTGACGAGAAGTTAAGCCAGTTAATCCATGAGCAGATCAGACATGTCAATGAGGTTGTTGCGCTCCAGGCTGCAAACGCCCAGAAGGCCACGAGGAGCCTTGCCGAGGAGAGCCCGGAGACTGACGCCGCGAACCCCGAGGAACCGCCCGAGGGCGACAACTCTCCAGAAAGTAAGCCCGAACCCGAGGTCGATGACCCCAAGGGAGATACGACAGACGACGTCGAAAAGGCCGACGACGCAGATGGCGAATAATTGCCCACGCCTGGATTGGGAGAAACAGAAGCGCAGAGGGGGAATTCGATGGTGACCTTGCCATCCCCACGTCGGGCCATTGAGTGGGCGCTCTTCTTTACCATCGCAGCCGTACCGGGTTGCTGGGACGGACGCCAGATGCGGCACGACGAGCCCCCCGCTGGAGCGGTCGTCGGCGTCGTTCAACGAGTTGACGACGGAGACACGGTGACACTCAGGGACGGCCGTCGCGTGCGCTACGTGGGCATCGACACTCCAGAGAGCGGGGAGCCCTTCAACAAACTAGCCACGGCAGAAAATCGGCGTCTTGTCGGCGGAAAAAAAATTGAGTGCCGTCAGAGCGGACCTGACGCCACCGACAGATATGGACGCTACCTTGGCATTGTCAAGGTCGTCCATGCGACGGAGCTGGCCGAGCGCAACGTGAACGCCGCCCTGGTACGCGCCGGGTTGGCCTCCGTCTACATCGCCGCCGCCGACAGCCTCGGCGAAGGCGACCTTGCGACCTTGCTCGAGGCTCAACACGAGGCCCTACGAGGTCGGCGTGGCTTCTGGAAGGAGCGCCTTTTCAGGGTAGCGCAACTTCGAGAACCGCTCGTCGCGACTCGTTTCAGGATCCACCTGAAAAGCTGTGAGGAAGTCCGCTCCCATCGCACTTTACCGATTCAGCTCGTCGAGGCCGAGCTGCAAGCTGGTAAGAGCTTCTGCAAGCGGTGTCAGCCGTCAGGGAAGACCCACGAGTAACGCCAGGGAACGCAAGTTTCGAGTATCATTTGGACTTCTCGCGTGACTGGAGTCCCCCATGCAGAACCCCCTTGAAGGCGATGATGACGCCCTTGACCAGCCATGGCTCAAGGACATGGTCGATGAACAGCTTCTCCCCCTCTTTCATGAGGACGAGCGCAAGCTCAGGCGAGCCGTGCGCCACTTCATCCGGGCGGCTCAAGACGACTCCGAAGTCGAGGAGAAGCTCATTGAACTTCTTGAGACCGCCCTCGAGGAGGGAAACGACGACACCAGCGCCTCGCTCATGACCACGATCATTCTTGGCGAGGCCCGGTCGATTGCCGCAATTCCAATCCTTGTTCGCTGCCTCGCGTCGGAGGCCGACGAAACGCTGCAAGACGCCGCCCACGTTGCGCTGCTTCGCATGGGTCCCGTGGCCGTGAGGCGAATTGTGGAACTGATGGAGGATTCGGACGACCGGCTGCTGCTACGAAGCGGCTATGGTCTCCTTGGCCAGGTCGGCGTCCTTGGCGACCTCGACCTCACCGACGAAGTGCGGCAGTTCCTGCGCGATCGAGTCGAGGTCGAGCGAAAAAAAAGTGCCGAGGAAACCGTGATCGAGGAGCTCTTCCGTGCCAGCGCCCTCCTGGGAGATCTCGAGCAACTTGATCGACTCAAGGCTGTGCTTGAAGATGACTTCCGGGGGAGAAACGCAGGGCTGCAAGATATCCGCGAGATGCTGGAGCAGAATCCCGAGGGCGTGCCCTTCATCGCCACGCCCCCCCCGTGGGAATCCCGTCATGGTTGGCTCTTTGAGGACGAGAGAGAAGAAGCGCGGGTCACGCGCAACCGGTCCGGTGACATATCAATTTCGCTCTTTTCTGACGGCATGGAAGAAGACGGCGGCATTGTGGAGGAAGATTCGACCGCGGACGATGCGCAGGAAGAGCGGTAACCTTCTTGCTGGATGGCACAAGAGCTCAGAACACTCGCCGCCGGAGCCGTTGCCCTGAGCGTACACGTAGTGTTTCCGCTTCCAGCAGCGTCTCAAGGACTCCCTGGGCTGGCGCTCATGTGAAATCTACTTCATCGTCCTCGTCGTCATAGATTTCATCTTCGAGATCGGTCATTCGCAGGACAGCCTTGACAAGATGCTTGATGAGGAGCAGGTTCTCCGGGTTGGAGCGAAGCATTTCCCAGCGGAATTTCCAGGCCCGCTCCGACTGCATGCCAGCGCCAAGGCTTGAGACCACTGTGTTCGGCCATTTTGTCTTCAGGTCCACCCGGAGCGCCCACGCTAGCGCGCTGTCGAGGCCGCTCAGCGAGTCGAGGACCTCCTTTGCAAAGTTCTTGGCGATTTCGCGGAGCTTCCAGGCCCTCGGGTCGTCCGAGCGCCCCAACGATTTTATGATGATCTTGGGAGCTCGGTGGATGTGCTCTTCCCGAAGAGCCCAGGCCCGCTCAGACCCGACCAAGCGAAGACTCATCAGGACCCATGGCAGAAACTCCCCCGAAAGTTTCTCCCTCCAATCCCAGGCACGTGGAGTGTCGATTCCAGCGAGACTCTCCAGCAGCGCCGGGAAATACTGCTCCTTCGAACGCTTTTCACGAAGCGCCCAGGCCCGCTCCGTGTCGAGGCCCCGGGTGCTCATGAGCACCTCCCGCGCGGCCGTCTTGCCGATCTCGTCCCGGAGCTCCCAGGCAAACGGGGTATCCACACCACGCAACGAGAGGGCCACCATATCGGGAACCTTTTCGGCCAGGTCACGACGAAGCTCATTCACGCCCGGAATCTCTTCGCTCAACCCCGAAAGGCTTCGAGCGACGTAGGTGGGTTCACGGTCCTTCAAGAGCACTCTGAGGGCCATGGATTCAGGAGATTTCAACCCCTGGAGGCCGTACGCGACCATGGCGGGTTCGTGCTCCAGGATCTTCTCGCGGAGGGTGTTCGCGCGGGGGCTGTCGAAGCCGGAAAGGAAAAGTGCAGCATAGGCTGGAAAGAAGGGGATAACACGCTCAAGCTCGCTCCAGAATATGCGCTCAATGGCCTCCTTGCGATCGGCTTCCGAAAGGCTCAGAGCAGCCTCGACCGCAGGCTGAAGCCGCGAGAGCCGCTCCGGTGGCTCGTCAGGAATCGCAAGGATTTCCTCGGCACTTTTCAAGCCCTTGAAACCTCGAGTCTCTAGCAACTCGATCACGCGTTTGTAGATCTTGTGAAGCGACTGTTGGATCGTCGACTTCGCGTTGTCCACGACGAGCCAACGGGCTGGATCCTCCCTCGAGAGCTCCAGAAAACCTCGTCGCATCTCCTCCCTGAACCCGATCCCCATGAGGCCCTTGCGTCCAAAATCCCCCAGGCGCTTGTCGCGAATTTTCTGGATCTTTTTTCGTATGCGCGACGTGAGGGGATCGACGTCGCAATAAACGACGAGGTCGGGCCAGAGGCCCCGCGAGGCCAGGCTGAGCACGGCGTCGACCTCGCCTCGGGGTAGACCCCGGGCGTGGTGCGAGTGGGTAATCGCCGAGTAAAGATAGCGATCGGAAAAGACGACGTTTCCAGGAAGGAGCTTGGGCCGGATAAACTCGTCGATCATCTGCGTGTCCCGGGCCACGTAGAGGAGGAACTCGGTGACAGGCGACATGCGCAGGAAGCGCGGGTCTCGAGTCAGGGTGCGGATCTCCCTTGAAATCTCGGAGCGGAAGACGCCACCGTCGCGAGCGTGATGGACTGGCACTCCTTGCTCTTTTAGCAAATCAGCCAGGCGGTTCGAGAGGGTCGTCTTGCCGCTTCCGTCAATTCCCTCGAAGTCGATGAAAATAGCCTTGGGTGCCGTCTCGTTCGGGGCCATCGGTTGTGTTCGGAATCCCGCTTCCATGCGAAGTGATACATCCAGCGTAAAAATGCCCATACTGCTCGAGGGGGAGCCTTGATCAAGACGTCCCAATCATGGCCTCGAGAAGCATGGTAACAGAGGAATCGAAGGATAGTCCAGCAACTGCGCAAGACGGCAGAAGGCGCACACTACGGGCTGCTAATTGAAAAGCCCGTCACTGCGCTTCGTCTTCGCTTCCCCGCCCGCTCCGCTGCGATGGTCGGGCGAGACATCCTGACCCACGATCCCGCCCGAGGCGATCTCCCCGTTCTTGCTTTTCGCTCCCGGGAGCAGCAGCCGCACGCCAGAAGTGAACTTGGAAAACCGGCGCTTCGAGTGGTGACGCAACGCCTCGCCAAGCCATTGGGGATACTCTCCAGGACACTTGATCTCGATGATGACCGTGTCACTTTTCCGGATCGGAATCCCCAGAGCATCGCTTGTGAGTGCTTCGAAGCCCTCGTAAAGCTGGGCCGGGGGAGCGTAGACGGATAGCCGGTCGTCAAAGGTAATCCGCAGCGACTCTTCCGATTCCTGGTAGACGGTCCGTCGGTAGTTCACGACCGAGGTAATTCCCACGGTATATTCGCTGAGGTAGCGCGACAGTTCAGCGTAGACCGCCTCGAGGTCCCTCGCCGCGCCAAGCGGTGTTATCCGAAGCAGGGTCGGCAGGATGTTCTGGCCGTTCAAGAGGAGCGAGAGGATTTCTTTGGGGATTCCAAAGCGCTTCTTGACCACGAAACCCGCTACGCGTTGTTTCAGCTCGAGGTAACAATAGGGCGAGACAAGGTATTTTGCGGTGCAGCGCCCTGCGCTGCCGGCATCACTGCTCACGCCAGAACGTACCCTCCAGGGCGCGTCATAATAGTACTCCTTCAGCCGGATCTTGATGTTGTCATCGTAGCTCCGCTCCGCGAGCTGATAAAAATCGCGGCTAAGAGTGTCGAAATAAACCGTCGTGATGTAGGTGGTGGGCTGTCCCGGCTCGAACTCGTAGAGTGGCAGCCGCCGAGAAATCTCCTCCTTGAGGAAAGCCGCAGCTCCCGCGCCCATCTCATACTTTTGCTCCTGACGCCTGATGAGCCGGACCCCGTCGAGGCAACGATCCGACTCAGGAGACTCCGCTCCATCCACGCGACCTTCAGCCGAAGCCTCGGCGGAAACTTCGATGGCGGACCTGGGTCGAGCGGCCCTTGAACCATCTTGCTTCATGGAATGCTAATTCCTCAGGGAACTTGCGGCCGCGGGCCGATCGTCTGCTAACGCCCGGCGTTCCTTGGCTCTTCTTGCCACGCGCACCCTCCTCAGTCGTGTTCCCAAGCCAAGAGGCGCATTGAACTTGTGGATTCGATTATAGGTGGCCCGGGAGCAAGAGTCAACGGAGCGCAAAGTTCTCGTGAAGAGCGTGCCTGTGCTCTCGATCAGAACTGCAACAGGACCTCGACCAGGAGCTCGTTGTTGGTCACACTCGAGGGGCCCACCGACGAGCCCCCGCCGCCGGTCCGCTCGGCGTTGAAAGCGTACTCGCACCGCACGATCAAAATGTTCTTGTACATGTCGATATTCACCCCGACGAGTAGCTGGCGTCGGTCCCACGTGCCCGGCAAGAGAGCCGAGGGTTCGAGGTTGGTTTCAAGGACGCCGTAACGCACGATCGGCTCCACCGAGCGGAGATACTTGTCGGCAAGGAGCCCCTTCTTGAAGGAATGTCGATAAGCTGTCTGAACATACCAACCGTCGCGAATCAATTTGCCGTCGTGGGCTCGGATGTACTGCCCCCCCACGCGCAGTCCGTCACCAGCTCTTGCCTTCCATTGCGGAGGCAGAAACCGTGCCGAGGGAAGAAAGTACTCTCCCCCCACGCCATACTTGTAGCTCGCCGTGGACCCCGAGTCGCCGTAGCCGGCTATCGGGGCGCCGGTCACCGGGTTTCGGATCGTGAGGTCATTGCTAAGAAAATCAAGCGACCGGTCGCTCAACTCGTCATTGTAGTAGAAGCCCAACAAATCGAGGTCCCCGAGCCACTCGAAGCTGCGGGCGTAACCGAGGCCTAGCCCCACCTCGCGGATCGAGAGATCGTCCGTAACATTGCGATCGTCCTGAACGAGATCGTTGAAGCTCGCTCCGTCGAAACCCACCTCGTTCGAATCGAGACTGTTGCCATTCCCGATGGAAAAGTACGTGCGCAGCTCCCCCAAATTGTTGGCAAAGTCGAAGGGCGAGCGGTGAGTTTGCGCGCCGATAATTCCGCCGTCCTCGGCGATCTCGATCGGCTGGCCATCGGAGTCCTCCAGCACAACGTCCTGGCCATCCCTGGATGCATTTTTCAGACTCTCCCCCCTGGCCCGGCCCTCCGGCCGCCCATCCTTGTCCCCAAATCGGAGCATCCAGCTCAAGGCGATGGATTCATCCCGCCAAAAAGCGTTGCCCAGAAGCGGATAGTTCTTCGTGCCACGCGTGGGCCGGATGAAGCGGTCGTCGAGGCCCAGGCGCGCCTCCGAGCGAAACCACCAGTTCGGATCCACCTTGTAACGAACCACCAGCTCCTTCAGGAGCGTGCGTCCCGCGTCCGGCTTGAAATCGATTTGGCTCAGAAGAGAGATTTCCTTGTTCACCAGGAGCAAAGGAGAGAGGCGCAATCGATTCAGCTCTAAGCGTGGATCCGGGTTGGCCGTATTTCCGACGATCGGATCCCTCTCGGACTGTGAATCCACGAGGAGAATTTCCGCCTTGCCGCCCAGCTTGAGCTTTACTCCCCCGCCGATAGTGAGGATGCCGTCCGAGAAGAAGCCTTTTTCGTCAGACTTCTTCTTCTCGCCCAGGGCCGCCTTGACCTGCTCGAGCTCCTTCGCTTGCTTCTTGTTGCGCTTCTCGAGGTCCTCGAATCGCTTCTCGAGGTCATGAAGCCGCTCCGCAGCCGACTTCACCTGGGCTTGCGCCGGAGCAGGGAAGCAATTCGCCAGAGCCAGGGCCGCGAAAGCGAGCCAGACTCTCGTACAAGGCCTATTCATGAAAGTCATGTTGTGGTATCGGCAGAAGGGAAACGGATGCTCAGGGAAGAGCAACGCCCGGCCCGTAAACCCGCGAACATTACCGGGGGTTGACGAGGAGATAAAGAAAAACCGTGCGGCATCAATCCCCGCACGGCGTCAGCGAGTCCTGCGTCGGATCCCTGCCCGCAGTCGGAAACGGCAGAGGAATGATCGGCCCTCGTCGGAAGACATGGCTTCCGATGTAAACCGCGTCCGCAGCATTGAGAACCCCGTTGTCGTCAACGTCGAGAGCATCCTCGCAGTCCGGCCGTCGCTCGTCACCCTGAAACAGGATCGCGAGGATCCTCACCATGTCCGTGATGTTCACCCTTGAGTCGCTGTTCGCATCACCCCGCACGAAGGCGCCGCTGCCTGCCCCGTTCAAGTCACCGGGCGTGGGCCCTGGGAGCGGTCCGACCTCGCCGGTGCCGTCTGGGCTGCGGCCCAGGGACACGCCCTCACCGAGGGCGGAGAAGTCAAAGGGGAAAGTGTCGAGCAGGCAAGCACCACGGGAGTCGGAGTCCGACAGGAACAGCGTGCCCCGGCCGTGGCGACTCCAGTCGAGATCGATCCGCGGGACCGAGGGGACATCGGTGCCGTCTGTGAGGACGAGGAGGACACTACCGGGCGCGAGGCGAAGGCCACCGGGAAGCCGCGCCTTGCGCGGATTCGTGTCGAGATCGCTCAGATACATGCCGGAGATGTCTGCCTCGGTGCTGCCGGCGTTGTAAAGCTCGATCCAGGGCCGCGCGTTTTCGAGCCCGTCCGGATCGTTCGCCACGGAGAAAAAGCGATGGCTTTCGTTGATCACGACCTGGGGATGCTCACCGGCGGAGGTTCCGAACGTGAAGGGGCCTGCCTCCAGCACATTGCCGCAGTTGTCGACAAGGCGTACGTGATAGCGCACGACTGCCCCGAACGGCCCCCGGACCGTGGCTGTGATCGATCCGTTGGCGTAACCTGTGGGCGTGACCGAACAACCCGCAGCCTCCCCAGCTTGCGGGCACGAAGGGAAGCCCTCGAAGAGCCTGCTCGGCTTGATCGGCTTCTCCCCGCCACCCTGGCCGATATCGACGAAAAAGCTGGCCTCGGAGATCACCTGTTTCGATTCGTTGAAGGCGTCCCGCAGCTTCTCATCGACGAAGAATAGTGCCTTCAGCTGCACCACCGGGTCACTGGCATTGATGCAACTGTTTTTCGACCCCGAGACGCCTTCGTGGAAGGCGTCCGAAAAAACAAGAGGGAGGATCCCTTCCCGGTTCGAGGTCCCCGGAGTTGGTCGGGCAAGCTCGGCCAAGCACCTGGCCTCCATGCAACCGTCACAGACGCGCCCGAAGGCCACATTCGACTTGCAGACAGAAACTTCTTTTTCATCTCGGATGACCGTTTCCGCCAACCGCCAGCGGATCGAGGCCACGACACAGTTGGCGCCATCTTCCGGAGCATCCGGCGCGATCAGGTAAAGGATCTCGCCGTCCTTGCAGTCTAGGCTGAAGCCCTTCACCTCGACGTAGCTCGCTGGCGCGGCTCCCGCAGGCGGTGGACCAAAGAAGATGGGGAGAAAACCACCCGGCGGCACCCTCGGAGCATCGGAGAGTTGGAACCGGCGGGCATTTGGGATCGGAGGGTCTGGCGAGCCGGGATTGGGGAGGTTGGTTGTGGTGACGTAGTACCCCGTGAGGTCAAGTTCCCCCCTGCCAGGATTGTAAATTTCCGCGAAGTCCTGCTTCACTCCAGCGTAAGGGCTCGGATAGGCCGTGGAGTCATCTGAGCCCGGCAGCACTTCGTTCCAGATCGGAGCGTCTGCTGCCGGCGTAAACCCGACGAGATATCGGAACGAGACTTCCGCTCCGAGCGGCTCGTGCTCCGAGTAACGGGCGATGGCCTTCGGATCCTGCTTCTGCGTGAGAATCAAGTCCTCGGCCTTGAAGTCGAAGACCACCAGCGTGCCGGCCGGGAGGCCCGGTATCGTCGCCGTGATGTCGTGGAGAGTTGACCCGGCAGCGGCCTTCGACTGGTCGACGGCCTCAGTCACTTGGGGAGCAGCGATCGGGACCTCTACCGGAGGATCGATCGTGACCCCCACGGAGAGCTTCACCTCGCCCTCGTCCCGGTCCCTGTCGGCGTTGAACTGCGCCCGCACGGTGACGGGGATTCCAGGGCGGGGGCAACGCGCCGAACCCTCGCTTTCAATCGTGACACCCTCGCGAAAGATGGGTGGGATGTCCCCCTCGGTGGTGTTCGGCTTCTCAAACGTGGCAAGGCTTGTGAGTGTGCCTGGCACAAGAGCGTTGCGCTCGAGACCCTCCGTCTCGGGGAAGCGGGCGAGAGACTGACCGTCCTTCAAGTTGCAGTCGTACTTGTGGAAATCAAGGATGGCCTCGTCGAGCACCGTCCCCGCGTCGATATCCACCAGCGCGAAACGGTCGAACGGCTGACCTTTTTCCGGGCAGCTTGCGCTGAGTTTGAATCGTGTGGAGAAGAAGACCCGGGAGGTGTCGCCGGCTGCTGGATCGACAAGCTGATACTCGTTGCGCTCGCCATCGTCACCGTCCGCCAGGACGCAAAAGAGCTCGCCGGGGGCCAGCTCCAACTTGTCGGCGTGCTCCTGGAAAGTCCAGGGAACAAACTCCTGGCCAGCAAGCATCTCATCGACGGACTTTCGGCCCAGAAGCCCGAGTCGGGAGATGTCGACCGTCTGCGATCCGAAGTTCACGATCTCGATCCAATCCCGACGCTGCGTCGGATTCTTCCCTGGCTCCACTTCAGCATCGATGCGAGTGAAGAGCAAGCCCCCGTCGGCCCCCTGCTTGGGCTGGTACTCGTTCACGAGCACGGTGGGCAAATCCCCGGCACAGGCACGAATGCAGCGCTCGATGATGAGGTTGCCCACTGCGTCCGTCGCATGGATGCGGACTCCCCGACTCGTTCCGCACCTGGCCCCAGGCAAGGTTGCGAGGAACGAAAGCAGCACGACCTCGGCCGTCGTGGGGTTGCCCTCGATATCCACGCGGGATTCGTCAACCCGCACGGGGTTGCCACCGGCCGGCGAGATTTTCACGACCGAAGCTCGCTCGAGTGGCCTGCCGGCAAGCGGATCTCCGCATTTCGAAACGTCCGCCCACTCGACCTGGACGTCAAGCTCCCCCTTGGCCGCCACGTCCCGCTCGATTCCGAGCTCGAGCTCGATCGGTTGCCCTTCATCCACCGCTCGAACTTTGAGTGCGGCAAGCCTCTGGAGCTTGAGCCCCACGGGGCGATTGGGCTCGCGTGGCGTCGGCTCATACATCACCCCGTAAACACCCGAATCGGGGTCGATTCCGTTCGTGATGTCGTCCGCCTGGTTCTTCACCCCCAGCCGGTCGATGATCCTGCGGCCATCCTCGGCGAAGAGGAAGAGCGTGTCGGCCGATCTGCTGAGATTGAAATCGGCGACATGGCCGGAGGGCGGAGAACACCTCGAGAGGCGATCGAGGTGGTCACTCTCGCACTGGTTGACGCAGTCCGATTCGCTCGCCGGACAGCCCTTGAGGCAGTCTACGAGTTTCTCTTCGGACTCCAGCTCGCACCGCCCCTCGCTGTAGATGAATACAAGCAGGTAACCGTTTGGCCCGATCACCGTGCCCAGGGGAAACTGGAACTTCAGGGGCTTCTGGAAATTATCCGTGAGCGAGTATCCCTCGAGGCTCACGGCGCTCCGGGTCGAGTTGTAAAGCTCCACCCAGTCGCTGAAAACTCTCTGGCCCGACTCATCGACGACGGCAAACCCTGCATTGGAGGCCATCACCTCGTTGAGACGGATCTTCGCCGCCCCACCAGAGCCTCTCCCTCCACTGGAGCGGTGGCAGCCCGCTACCAGCGTGATCCAAACAACAACGCAGAGGCAGGTTCTTGCGGCCATACCCTTACAAGCCTACCACACTTGGCCAGACGCCATCCCAGGGGGAAATCTACGGGTCAGACGGCACAGGCCTGCCGGCCAGATAGGTCCTCCGGACGCGCATGGAGCGGTCCAGGAGGAGGAGATCGGCCCGAAATCCGGGGGCGATGCGGCCGCGGTCCCGGTCGAGACCGATCGCCCTTGCGGGGTTTTCCGTGGCGCAACGGACGGCCTGGGCCGGGGCAAGGCCCACCTCCCTCACCTCAAGCGCGACCGCTCGGTCCAGCGTGAGAAGACTCCCCGCAAGCGTTCCGTCCAGGAGCGTCACGCGGCCACCCTTCGCATGAACCGGCCTGCCAGCGAACTCGTATCGCCCTGATTTCAAGCCGCAAGGGTGCACACTGTCGCTCACGAGGATCACGCTGTCAGGTGGTTTCGCAACGTGGACAAGCTTCAGAATTGGCACCGCGACGTGAAACCCATCCGCGATCAGCTCCACCTGCACCCGCGGATCCTCCAGGAGGGCCGCGACAGCACCAGGATCGCGGTGGTGAATGCCCCGCATGGCGTTGAAAAGGTGCGTCGCGTAGCGGATGCCGCCCCGAAGCGCTCGCCGCGTCGCGTCGTAATCGGCGTCGCTGTGGCCAAGGGCCGGCTCCACCCCTCGCCGCCGCAAGAGCCGCACCAGCTCCATGCCGCCGGGCATTTCCGGCGCCAGGGTCATGGTCCGCACAAATCCACCGCCCGCGTCGAGGAGCGCCCTGGCCTCGCCAGGCTGGAACCTCCGAAACACGCTCCCGGGCAGTGCGCCGGGCCTCACGGGGTTCAAGTAGGGCCCTTCAAGGTGGATCCCCACCGCGACGCCGTCACCCACGCCCTCCCTGAGGAAGCCAGCGAGGCGCTCGAGCACCCGCAGCGACTTCTTGAATTCGCTGGGATAAAGGCTCACGAGGAACGAAGTGACGCCCCGCGAGAGATAGTGGCGACAGGCCCTCACGAAGTCCTCACGGCCAGCCTCGACAAAGTCCACTCCAGCGGCACCGTGCGTGTGGAGGTCGATGTAGCCGGGAGAAAGATACTGGCCGCCGACATCAATCTTCGCAGCTCCATGACGTCGAGCCTCCCGATCGGCAGCCCTTCCAACGGCTCTGACTCGGCCTCGGGCCACGAACACGGAGCACTCCTCAATGAGCCAGCCATCGGTCAGCAAGTCGGCTCCCTGGAGCAAATAGGGAGTCTCCTGTTGGTCTCGAGGTCGAGGCACGGTATTTTGAAGCTCTCGCTGCGCTGTTGGCGGGTGTTGTTTGACTTGAAGGAAGAGTCCAAGGAGATATCACGTGGTCCTGGCGATTGCCAACCTCGATACGCTGAAATACGGCCTCATGCTTCTCACTGCCATCTGGCTTCTGGCGCAAATGGCGTGGGGTCCTGGGACCCACATTCAGCTCACCCGACAGGTCCTGGGGCGATTGCGACGGCGGAGGATCGTCAACCCTGCCCAGGCCGTCGTCCTTGAGCACCCTGAACCCTTCCTCTACGGCAACATCGCCGCCGATGTCATCAACTTCAAGGCCTACGGGGGCATAAAAAACCACTGCCACAACTGGAACATCGAGGAACGCCTCGAGTCGCTGGCAGAGAATGAATCCGCGCAAGCCTTCGTCCTCGGCTACCTCTGTCACCTTGCCGCCGATGTGATCGCGCACAACCACTTTGTGCCCTATCACCTCGTCTTCAACTTCCCGCCGAGGGTCCTTGGCCACGCCTACTGGGAGGCGATGGCCGATGCCCACGTCAGCGATCTCGAGTGGCATGCGATCGACGGACTCAAGCGCGATCGGCAGATGCACGCGTTCGACCGCATGGTTCACAATGCGGTGCGAAGACGAGCGCTCGGGCTTCGGTCCAATCGGTGGATCTTCAACAACGTCTTGCTCCTCTCATGCCGCAGGGAGTGGCGGGAGCTGGTACGTTCTGTAGCGCAGAGCAAGACCCAGCACCCTCTCGACGAAGCCTTTCACCGCCGAGCGAGAGCTGCCAGCTTCCGCAACATGCTGAGCGTCTTTCAGCCAAGGCGTTTGCAGGTGCTTCAGACGCGGGACCCAACAGGCCGCGAAGCACTTCGGGGCGCCCAACGCATGCGCCGGGGGTTGAAGATCGATCTCGGCAATCGGGCCAGGGCTCGTGAGATTTCGCGTGAGCTCGCACGTGCAGCGTTCGGCAACTTGCGTTGAAGTGTTCATTTCCCCGCAGTATCCTCTGCGCATGCGCTTACCCGACGATGTAGCTCTCGCGAAGGCTCGCAGGATCCTGGATGAGGAAGGCGAGGCGATTTTGAGGAAGAGCCGTGCCCTTGGCCCGGAGTTCCTCGCCGTCTCCCGGAGAATCCTCGATGTTGAAGGGCATGTGGCTGTCACCGGCGTGGGGAAGTCAGGCATCATTGGCGAGAAGATTGCCGCGACCTTGAGCTCCACCGGCACGCCAGCCTTCTTCTTGAGGGCCGTCGAGGCCCTGCACGGCGACCTCGGAATGGTTTCGCCCCGCGACATTCTCCTTGCGATCTCGGCAAGCGGTGAGACCGCAGAGATCCTGGCCGTCGTGGAGGCCGCAAGAGCACTCGGGGTCGACGTGATCGCGCTGACGGGTTCGGTCCACTCGAGCCTGGCTCGCAAGGCGGTACTCACGTTGGATGTCGGTGTTGAGCGAGAAGCATGCCCTCTGGGTTTGGCACCCACAGCTTCGACTACCGTCACACTCGCCATGGGTGATGCTCTCGCAATGGTTCTCCTGGAAGAACGCGGCTTCACCAGGGAGCACTACTTGAGGTTCCATCCTGGCGGATCGCTCGGTGAGCGGCTGCGTTTTCGTGTGCGAGACCTCATGCGGCGAGGCCATCAGCTTCCTCTTGTGAGAGAAACCGCCACCTTGCGTGAGGCCCTCGAGGAGATGACCCACCAGGAGAATCTCGGCGTGACGCTCGTTTCGTCGAGCAACGGACAGCTCCTCGGAATCATCACCGATGGCGACCTCCGACGTCTCCTCCTCCAGGCGGGGAACGGAGTGGACATACTTGAGGCCCCCGTGGGCCGGCACATGACAAGAAACCCAAGAATCATCGATCCGGACGACTCTGCCGCCGACGCCCTGAGGATCATGGAAGTCCATGGAATCACAAGTCTGGCCGCAGTATGTCCCTCCGGCGAGCCGGAAGGTGTTGTCCACCTGCACGACATCCTTGGCCGCGGCAAGTTTCAGCTTTGAAGCGAGGGGCCGTTTACCTATAATTCCCCCCCGTCTTGAACTCGAGAACTCGTTTCAGGAAATCACAGAGGCTTTAAGGTTCGCTCATGCATACCAACATACGCAACACATCCACCAAGCGCACCAAGCGCGGCTTTCGCTACCGAATGAAGACGCGCGGTGGAAGGGCCATCGTCAGCAGACGCCGCAGGATCGGCAGGAAGATGCCGGGCCACAAGAAGAGCCGCTGACAGCGTCGCTGCAAGGGAACAAGAGCGATCACATGGGCACTTGCCACTGCTCCTCGCGGACGTTCTCTGCAACCTTCAGTCCGCCTCGCGCCACGAGACGTTTGTAGTCTGAGGGGCGGAGCGCGCGAGCGCAGTCGTACCCCTCGTTGCGAAGCTCCGACTCAATCTTCTCGCAGAGACCATGAATTTCTGACCCGCCACCCGTGAGGATGACGTTCTGCATCACCTCGACGATGGAGTCCGAGTCGCAGCGGCTAAGGAGCTCCTTGATGCCTTTGAGGATGAAAGGCGAGAGCGAATCACAGGCTTCCTGCAAGATCTCGCTGAAGTCGAGGACCTGTGGTCGGCCGTCCACGTAGACCTTCACTTTTGCATCGCGAGGATACCCCCTGACGAAGCTGTACTTTTCCTTGAGTTGTGTGATGGAGACCCGGGTGAGCTTCAGGTCAGGGTAACGGCGGGAAACACCCTGGTAGATCATGTCGTCGACGAAATTGCCGGCCTTCGGGAAGCTGATCTGGTCTTCAGCGCTCGGGAAGTAGCCACGCACCAGGCAGAGGTCGGTGGTGCCGGCACCTATGTCAACGATTAGCGAGTGCTTTGTCGGGTCGTTCTCGCCACTGGCACGCTTGAAGGCCGGGTCATCGCGAAGGCCCATCGCCGCCAGGAACGGCTCGGGTACGATCAGCATTCTATCGAGCACTCCAACCATCGTGGCCCGGATATCCCGTTGCCGTTGCGGCGAGGCATTCGCGGGCGCACCGACGACCCCCCAGAGTTTGGATTTGCCCTCGGGATCCATCAGGGCACGAAGATGCTTCGTGAAGATCTTGCACACTTCCATGTCCTCTACGAACCCTTCGTGGAGAGGCCACTTGAGCTCCAGGTGGAGGCGGAGGTCAATCGCCTCATCTCCGAAGATGACCTTTGTATCCGAGGGCAAGATGCCGGGAATGATGCCGGCCTTGGGAAACCCGACGACGCTACGCACCAGATCTTCTTTCAGCTCAAGCGGTCGCCCCTCAAAGGATGCCTGAACGACCGAGGTATTGGTGCCAAGGTCGATCCCGACGCGGATCGCGGTCGCACTATTCAGCATCGTCTTCGAGGCTTCGTCTGCTCTTGTTTGAGTACTATCCATCATGGCCACGACTCTCCTTTAACCTGTTTCTTTCTCAGTTGGACCCAATCTCAAGGTTTCATCTGCGTGCTCTTCCTCGGGATCAGCGCATGAATCCGCTGGATTAGCACGTTCGGGTCCATGATGGGCTTGGCGAAATAATCGTCGGCCTTGCCTTGTTCAAGGAACCGTTCCCGATCGCCATTCATGGCATGGGCAGTGGCGAGTATCACCGGGATGTCCGCTGTTCGCGGATCCTCCTTCAATACGCGCGAGATCGAGAGTCCGCTCATGGCTTTTCCCTCGAAATACGAGTTCCCAAGCGCGACATCCAGGATGATCAGGTCCACCTGACGGGCCTGAGCCATCGCGAAAATCTCGTGGACGTCCTCGGTAAGCGTCACCTCGAAGCCACCACGCTTTCGAAGCAAGGCATCGAAAAGCTTGGCGTTCATCTTGTCATCTTCAACGATCAGGACCCTCGCCATGTATGCATCTCCTGGCCAGACCTACCCAAGACCCAGGAAGTCTATCATCGGCCAATGAGAGCAGCCAACATCCGCACATTCCCGCCCGTGCTCGAGCTTCCGGACGATATTTCCGGCCTCGACACCCCGGGCCCTCATGGCCAGAAGGTGCAACCCACTCTACAAACTGGAGAGACGTTCCTTGTGCCCCTCATGCCAGCGCAGCCAGAAATCCAGGTCGCCGCTGAAGCCAGCCCCGGCGTTTGGATCCGGGGGCGCATGACTGGTGCCTGCGAGGATTTCGTCCACTGGGACGTCGCTGAGCGCACGGATGTGACGCAGGGCCCACTCCTGGACGATCCGGGGATCGACGTCAACGTATTCGTTCCGCTTCAGCAAGATATGGAATACGCAAGACAGCGCCAACTGGCTTCTTTCCGCCACGAGGGCCTCGGCAATATTCATTCCTGTCAGCCCTGCTCTTCCAAGCGCAAGGGGCCGAAGAGATTGCCAGGCTCGATGAGAATGCGCCCGGAGCGCCGCGCGGGCCAGTTCAACCTGGATGAGGGCATCTCCGGCCTCCGCGCAGACTCCAACGACCCGCTCCACCTCCTCCGGGCGCAGCCGCTCCGAGAGCTTGAGGCACCAGCCAAGAGCTGTCGTGAAGCTCGGAAGACTCTTTTCACCCCTCGAGACCAACCGGAGAAGATCGAGGATCTCATCAACACTTACAATCGAATCGGCCGCAGCGGCCAACTCCAAATCGCCAGGAGTCGGAAGCCCCTCGCGCGCCAGGAGCTCAGCTTCCGTCGCTCTTCTCGCCTCCACGAAAGTCGTCACACCAATGTAAAGACGCTCCTCATCCGGCACCAGACGCACCGAGGTCACTCGAGTCGGCATGGCACCCAGGCGCTGAAGAATTAGCCGCGATCTCTCGGCAGAAAGCCCCAAGACCGCAGCAAGGCACAACTCCCTGGAGGCCAAGCTTTCGAAGGGGGAACCTTTCGGGGCGAGCACCACCTCCCAGTATTCGCCGGGCTCGACGGCGAGGTACCGCACTTCCGCCTCTTCACCGTTGACAGCAGTGGGTGGCCCCTCCAACACTCGCAGGTCTCCCCAGCAGATTTCCAGGTCCTCTCGCTCGCGAACCAAGGAGGTGCAGAGAAACTGCTCGAGCATCTCCATCCGATCCTGGCACAAGCGGTTCCTTTCCTCGTGAACGACCTCGGCAAGCAGAGAGCTTGTAAAGGGGCCCCCGTCACTGGAGGACCAAACCCGCCCGAGCTTGTAGTCCCAGCACGCCACCGATCGCACAGACCTCCGCTCGACGGTCCCACGCTTGCCGTCGTTGGCTTCGCCCTCCGGAAAGACCAGAGCCTTCCCCTGGCAAGACATCTGGACCATCCCGGGCCTGGTGAGCACTCGGCTGCTGCCCTCGTAGAGGACCGTTTCGGCTTCTGCGGAGTCCAGTGTGGAGTGAAGGACATCTGCCTCGATCCAGTCGAAGGATTGCTGACTCGAAGCGCACCCGGCACCGAGAAACAACAGGGTGAGCGCGATCTCCGTCGCCCTTCTGGAGCTTGGCATGGGCAACACTTTGCGCAGACAACGCTCGAGGTGCAAGGAAAAGTCCAAAGCAGCTTTTTCCTCAAGTGCTATAATCGCCTCCGCTCTAACCTTTCCGAAAGATTTCCCTGCATGATTGTTTGGTCTACTATTGAAGCTAGCTGCCCCATTTGCAGCAATCGCACAAGACTCCGCGAGGTTGGCAGCGGATTTGTCCAGGGCCAGGATTCTGACCTGCTCGTGCGCATGGGCGGAAAGCACATCATTCAGGCCGAGATCCACACGTGCAACAAGTGCAGATTTTCGGGATATGCCAGTGACTTCGTCCGGACGATCTCACCTCCCGCCCGTACCAGATTCATCGAAGAGGTCGCTCCAACCCTGGTGGATGACCCAGGCTCCACGACCTCGCGGGGCCTGAGCCCGCAAAAGACACCACTTCCCGACGTTCAGTACCACTGGGCGGCGCGAACTGCCGAGGCGCTTGGGCTCCCCGCCTGCGAGCAAGCAGATCGCTGGGTACGCGCCTATTGGTGCCTGCGTCTTGCTCCCTCCTCCTACGTTGCCGATGCCCTGAAGAAATCCCTGAAGAAGCTTTACCTCACGCGGGCGATCTCGCGGCTTCGACAGGGACTCAGATCGGACCGGGACCGAAACCGGGTCTTTCTGGTCGGCGAGCTTTCCCGGCGTAACAACAATTTTCTCATGGCGAGCCATTACCTCAGGAGGTTCGTCGAACGCGAGAATGGCGCTCCGTACTTGAAGGCAGCCGCGCTGAAGCTCCTCGAACTATCCCAAAAGCGAGTGTCCCAGGACCTTACGCTCGAGGAAGTCCTCTATGGCGCCAAGCCCGGCAAGGCCAAGCCGGGCAACTCAACGCCCGATGTCAGACCCCGCGGCGGAACCCCCGGGGACATGGGTTGAAGGATTGGCCTTAGCCTCTTGAGAGCTTCTTGATTTCCTGGCGAACATCCTTCAGGAGGCTCGCAAACGCATTCGAGCGCGGGTCGCCGCCTCCCGGGCTCTTGTTCCGCGTGTTGGCCTGAACCCATTGCACCTCCTTCGTGCCCCATTTCGCGCTCAAGTCTGTTATGCGAGCTGATAGTTTTCCGGTCTTGTCCATCCACCGGCCAAGGCTCGGCTCCCTCGACTTGCCTCCAAACTCTGTCTCATCGGCCTCGAAGGCAACGTGGTAGGAATCGTAGAAGGCTTTCGCCTCCTTCTTCACAAGGTCACGATAATCGCTCATGATAGTGTCCTCACAGGCAAGTCTTGCTTCTCTTCGTTGAAGTCTTCAAAAGGGTGGCATTGTAAGTGTTTCCATCTACTTCTGACAATCGACAGACCAAGAAACTCGCCGAAAGGTTCGAGGGTAAGGTCGCACTCGTGAGCGGAGCAGGGTCTGGAATCGGCCGAGCGGTGGCGCGGCGGATCTTGGCCGAAGGAGCCAGCGTCATCCTCCTGGGTCGCACCCTCGAGAAGCTGGAGGAGACTCGTCTATGCGCTCCTCGTGAGCGAGTCCAGTGCGTGGCCGGAAGACACGAGAATCCTGCCGACTCCGACCGTGCGATTCAAGTGGCCCTCCGCACATGGGGTCGGCTCGACGTGCTCGTCAACAATGCCGGAGAGTTCCTTCAGGCCTCGACAGCAGACACAAGCGTCGAGAGTTGGAGCCACATCCTCGGGTCAAACCTCACCGGCCCCTTCGTCTTGACCCGCAACGCCCTGCCCCTCCTGCGGGCGTCTCGAGGCTCCATTGTAAACGTCTCTTCCACACTTGGAATCCAACCCATCGCAGGTGTTTCCGCCTATGCCGCGGCCAAGGCGGGGCTCATTCAGTGGACACGGGCGCTGGCCCTGGAAGAGGCTCCCCACGGCGTCCGCGCCAATGTCGTCTGTCCCGGTGTTGTCGACACTCCCATTCACTCCCAGCGGGGCGCAAATGCCGCGGCGCAGTTCCTCAAGGCGGCTGCCAGGCTTCACCCTCTTGGCCGGGTCGGGAATCCCGAGGAGGTTGCCGCCATGATCCTTTTCCTTGCCAGTGAGGAATCTGGCTGGACCACTGGCGCAAGCATCCCCGTTGACGGAGGAATTGTCCTGACATGATTTCCACGCCGGCCCAGGTCCACGTGACGCGCAAGGCTCGATTCTCGGCCGCCCACCGCTACCACAACCCGGCCTGGTCCGCCGAGAAGAACAGGGAGGTTTTCGGGCCCTGCAACAATCCATTTGGACACGGCCACAACTACGAGGTCGAGGTGACCGTCGTCGGTTCCGTGGACCCGGCAACTGGCATGGTGATCAACTTGCGCGAGATCGACAAGATCCTCCAGGAGGAAGTCATCTCCCGCATGGATCACCGCCACCTCAATGAGGAGCTGCCCGAATGGCGCCACAGGGTGCCGACAACCGAGAACCTGGCGATCGCGATCTGGGAACGAATTGCGCCGCGATTGCTGGGGGGATATTCACGGCTGTTTCGAGTAAGAATCTGCGAAAGTCCCGACCTTTACGCAGAGTATTTCGGCGAGGAGACTCCATGAAGGTGGTCTACCTGACTCGCACTTATCGTTTCAACGCCGGCCACAGGCTCTTCGACCCTGGACGTGATGAAGCCTGGAATCGCGAGGTTTTCGGCAAGTGCAGCCTGCCTGGGGGACACGGGCATAACTACACTCTCGAGGTGACCGTGCGCGGCTCGCCGGACCCGGAGACCGGTCAGATCTTGAAGCTCGAGGCGCTCGACGCTGCCGTCGCCGCTGTGGTCCACGACCGAATCGATCACAGGAACCTGAACGAGGTGCTATCGAAGACTCATGGACCAGCCCCCACGACCGAAGTCTTGATCCTGGAGCTCTGGCCTCTCCTTGACAGGCTCATACCGGCGCCGGTGAGCCTCCACAGGCTCATCGTAGCAGAGACAACAAAGAACACTTTCGAGTACCACGGGCCCGCACCCTGCCAGGAGACACCCGGCTTTGTGTCCATGCCGCCCGGCACCAGGGCGCAGTAGACCCCACATAGAGGACGCCAGGGCGCGCCTCGGAACGCACACCTGGCCTCAAGCCCTCATCCCTTCAGCCTGGCGTACAGATTGAGCAAGAACGTCCGGTTATCCATGCCGAGGTAATCGAAGCGCCCCCCCATGCGGGAGAAGCTCTTACAGAAACGAACGTAGTAAGCCGGGTTGTCCACCGGCGGCTCGCCCTTCGACCAGTCCCACGTCGTATCGGCGAGGTCATTCGCGACAATCAGAAAATTATCGAGCGACTCGCCCTTCTGCCTGAGCACATTGCGCGACATGGAGATCGACTTCTCAAAGATCATGGGCGACATCACCGACGAGCCCACGGAAAGGTAGACACCGCCTTCCAGCTGCTCGATCGAGGAGGCAAAAAGTAGGAAATCCGTCATGGAAGCTTCTCCAACCGCGGCACCACGAAACAGCGGATGGCTGTAGACGATGTCCTGGCCGATTCCAGGGTGCACTGTGAAGGGCACCTTGACCTCGTGGCAGGCGCACTGAATGCTGCGTGACTTCCACGGGTGAGGAATCGAGATCTCGCCGGTGGGAATCGGTCGCAGTTCCAGCGCAGCGAGGAGATCGAGTGCGCGGGCTGCGGTGGATGCTGTGCCGTCGCCAAGAAGACAATCTCTGGCCTTGGCCTTCAGCGCCTCCCTTGTGGGGACTCGCAAGCGTTCGTCCGAAATCAGCCGACCGACAGCTCCGCCGTAGCCAAGCCCGTCGAGCGCCCCCAGGAGCAGTGCAAGCCCAATATACCCACCGGTCTCCTCCCAAATACCAAACTCGCCGACGCTCACGTAGGCTCGCACGTCCTCCGTGCTCCGTCCAAGAAAAGCGAACTCCCAGTCATGTATGGAGCCGGCGCCGTTCGTGGCGACGTGGGTGATCCAGCCCTCCTTCACAAGACGGATCAGAAGGGGCGCGAGGCCGTTCTTGATGAGGTGGGCGCCATGACAAATCACCACGGCGGCCCCTCGCCGGCGCGCTCCCTTCATGGCCTCCGCGACGGAATCGAGCGCCGCATCGAGGATTCCCGCGGAAGGTGGAGGCACGTCGGGGTCCACCGCAATCTCGTCGATCTTGAACTTGCTTTGGCGCTCGGCGACAGGCCGAAAACGGATACGGGATCGGTCAAAGGGTTTATTCATCTGCAATCATTCAAGACATCAATCATCTGCCTGAGGCGACCGATGTTCCTCCGATCAAACCAGAGCGCGATGCGGTGGAGGTAATGAGTTTCGGGCTCATTCTCCTCTTCTGGCAGGATTCCACACCGCTCAATGCGGCCTTCGCGCACGATGTCACCAAAATCATCGTTCAGGCTCTCCATGAGGCTGTCGCTGAGCGGGTTATGCGTTCGCACAACAAGCCTTGAGCTCACGTAGCGCGAGGAGTGATAGTTCCTGTAAAAGCCCTGGATCGTTCGGAAGGCAACTTCGACGCTGTCGGTCACCGTGAAGAGGCTGAGGTCGGTCGAGTCAATGTAGCCCGGGGCGTTCAGGTGCTCCTCCACGTAGCGCTTCCACTCACGCCAATAAGTACCCCCGGGTCGGTCAACAAAGACGATCGGCAGCAAGTTGCTCTTGCCCGTCTGGACGAGTGTCAGCGACTCAAAGCCCTCGTCGTGTGTGCCAAAGCCACCCGGAAAGAGGACAATCGCATCGGTCTCCTTCACGAACATCAGCTTTCGAGTGAAAAAGTACTTGAAGTGAATCAGCTTGGGATCGTCGTGAATGAAGGTGTTCGCCTTCTGCTCGAAGGGCAGGCGGATGTTGACGCCGAAACTCCGCGTCCGCCCCGCTCCGCCCTGGGCGGCCTCCATGATTCCTCCTCCGGCGCCCGTGATGACCATCCAGCCGTTGCGCGTCATGCGGTTCGCGAAGGCTCGTGCCTGCTCGTACTCCGGCGTGTCGTGCCGAGTCCTGGCGGATCCGAAGATGGAGACCTTTCGAACTCGTCGGTAAGGCGCAAAGACCTTGAAGGCGTATCGCAGCTCCTTCAAGACTTGGTTCAGGACTTTGAGGTCGCCACGGCTCGTATTGTCCAGGAGGCATTTCAGCACGCTTTGGACCATTTCAAAGAGGATGGGGGCTGAAGGATGCTGGTCTTTCGACCGTACCAGCGTTTCGAAATCGCTCAGAAGCACCTCTGGATCGACTGGCACTCGTGGCTTGCGGACGTCGTTCTTTGGATTCTCGTCCATGGCCTGGCGGCTTCGGCGCGATCGGCCCGCTCGATCAGCTATTCTTCTCGAAATGCGAGGTGATCTTGAGGAACTTGAAGACTTCCGTGCCGCCAGGAAGCTGCGCCTCTATCTCGTCGCCTTCCTTCTTGCCGTAGAGCTGACGACCGAGAGGACTCAGGTAATTCAGTACGCCGTCCTCGGGACCGCCGTCCCATGGCCCCAGGATGCTATAGACAACCTCCTGTCCCGTCCCGAGGCTCTTCAAACGAAGCTTTGATCCAAGTCCCGAGGACTCCTTTCGGACCATCTCCGCCGTGATGATTCGGGCGTGATCGAGCTCGGACTTCATCTTGGTGGCGCGCTTTGTCAGATTGTCGCGCTCCTCGAGCGCCGAGGTGTACTCAGCGTTTTCTGAGAGGTCACCGAAGGCGGCCGCCCGCCCGACGTCCTCGAAGACCTTCGGAAGCTTGACCTCCATGATTTCCCGAAACTCGTCCTTCTTGCGCTCAAGCCCCTCCGCGGTGACATAGATGCAGTTCTCCTCCCACGGCGGAGCTTCCTTGTCGTGGTGGATGGAGGGATCCAGCTCAATTAAATTCTGAAGGAGGGCACCCTTCAACTGCGGCACAATGCTCTCGTTTCTGACCAATCGAGCGTAGAGGCTACGCCGCTCCTCCATGTCCATCTGTTGGATGCCCTCGAGGAAGAAACGACAGTCGTGCTCGCCGAGAATATCCTCAACTCGCCCCACGATCTCCTTGAACCCCACTCTTCCCTTGCGCTCCGCCTGATGCTGCAAGTGGTCGAGGAGATCCATCACAAGCACAAGCAGCTCCCTCGAATTCCGTGATCGGAAGACCTCGAGAGAGGAATGGCTTGAGCCTTCGATGTGCGACTGCAGCATGAAGCAAAAGGCCTCCGGGCTCGACTTGGGCGATCGTACGAGGTCGCGCAGAAGCGACTGAATTTTTTCGGGGGCCTGCTTTTCGAGAAGCTCCACGGCTGCATCTCTCAAGGTGTCTTTCTTTCCAGCAAAAAGCATCGCCGCAACCTGGCACCAATCTTCAGGCCGTGTCTCGGGAAGACTCTGAACAGCGCGTCTCTGCTCGTCGGCGCCTGGCAGCTCCTGCAACGTGGTAACGAGGTCCTGTGGCCTGAATCGAGCCATGGTGCGCTTGAGTACGTCACGGTCGCCCTTCGGCTCGCCGCGATCGAGGATGAGCCCGGCTTCGAGCGCATTCGAGCCGTTGGGGGCATCCGAGAGAGCTACAAGCCGATCCCGGATCTTCTGCCATGCAGTCTCCAGCTCACCCGGATTGCGCCGCGCAACTTGGCGGGCGATCTGTCGCGCTTGCGTCCAATCAGCCCGAGTGAAGTTGTGAACCAGCTCCTCCTCGTAGCTAATGGCCTTCTGGAGGCGCGCGACCGGATAGGGTGCGCGATCGCCGATTCGGAAGAGTCCAGTGTCTCGAAGCAGACCCTTGGTTCGATTCCACCACTTCGTCCAGGAGCCGGCATCGAGCACGGCTGGAATGAGGTGGCTCTTTATTTCCTTGATGGTGCTCGGATTGCCGAAGGTGTCGAGCACCAGCCCCATCAAAGTCACGGGGTCCTCGTCGCGAAGCTTCCGTAGCTTCTCACCGCCCTCGTGGATCAGGACAAGGAAGCTGTCGGGAGGCAGAGGCTCGAGGATCGAGTCCACCACGTCAATTGCAATCCGATGGTCCTTCTTGTGCTCAAGGTCTACTCGGACTTGTCTCAGGAAGGGGTCGACCGACAACACCTTGCCCACGCCCCAGCCGGAGGCGTGGTTGACATAACAACCCTCCCGGAAAAGCAGCAGCTTCTCGAGGCGCACAAGCGCCTGCGCCGGACTTTGGCTCGTCGCAAAGCCGGAGGCATCGTAAAAGGCTCGTTCGGCTGACGCCAGTGGATAGAGCCGATCGAAACGCTCCGCAAACGCGGCGCGGTGAGCCTTGTCGGAGGGGAAACACCGGACCAGGAGACCGTACAGCCGCAACGCTTCTGCCGGTGCTGTTGCGTCGGAGACGCTTTCCGCAAGGAGTTCAAGCATGCCCCCGGCCCGTCCTGGATCCCGTTCCTGGCGGACCACGAACTCGACGACGTCGAGCAACTCGCCGAGCCGATCGCTCGCCCGCTGTGCATCCCCGACCGTCTCCATCCAGAGCCGCTCCAGGCGGTCAAGACTTCCCTCGGTGGCGAGCCGGCGGAGATCCTCGAGGATTTTTCCCAAGCTGCCTGTCGTTTCCACGGGTCCTTGCATGGTTTCCTTTAGTTGCTTCGCAACACTGTCTTCTCTGTCGCGTGGTCGCTTACTTGCTACGGGTGCTGTGGGCCGGTGTCTGGCAACCTCTTTAACTTGGCGCCTACCCTCCGGGACGGGCTCAAATCAAGCGAGCGATTAGAACTCGAAGTGGAAAGGATTACAACGGTCTGCTTTGACATCACGCGGCAACGCTCCCGGTGCCAGCGGGTCGGCTTCAAGGCGCCAGGGTAAAAGTATTGTCTTCTCCACGTTGCACGAGGTTGCTAAGATTCCGGGCTTTAAAGGAATCTAACTCGTGTCAAGAGGAGTTCGAAAATGGCCATACGTGTAGGAATCAACGGATTCGGGCGGATTGGGCGGAACGTCTTTCGAATCCTTTGCGAGCGCAAGCTCATGGACGTTGTCGGCATCAACGACATCACCGATACCAAGACCCTCGCTCACTTGCTCAAGTACGACACCGTGATGGGCCGCTTCAAGGGAGAAGTCTCGGCCCAGGGTGAATTCCTCAAAGTAAACGGCAAGTCGATCAGGGTCACCGCCATGAAGGACCCTGCCCAGCTCCCATGGAAAGACCTGGAAGCCGAGATCGTGGTCGAATCCACCGGCATATTCACGAAGCGGGCCGATCTCGAGAAGCACCTCGCCGCAGGCGCCAGGAAAATCATCCTCACTGTGCCCCCGGACAAGGGCGAAAAAATCGATGCGCTCATCGTACTCGGCGCCAACGACAGCAGCCTCAAGCCGGAGCACAAGATCGTCTCGAACGCCTCATGCACGACGAACTGCCTGGCGCCGCTTGCCAGGGTGCTCGACGAGGCCTTTGGCATCGAGCGCGGCGTGATGACCACAGTCCACGCCTACACGAACGACCAACGAGTGGCCGATCTTCCCCACAAGGACCTCCGTCGTTCGCGTGCCGCCGCGCAAAACATCATTCCCACGACAACGGGCGCAGCTCGTGCGGTTGGCGAGGTGCTCCCGAACTTGAACGGCAAGCTTGACGGCATTGCGATGCGCGTCCCCGTACCGGACGGCAGCGTGGTCGATCTTGTTGCCCTGCTCAAGCGTGACGTGACCGTCGAGGAGATCAACGCCGCCGTGAAGACCGCCGCGGCCAGGATCCCAACCATCATCAAGTATTGCGAGGATCCGATCGTCTCTAGCGACATCATCGGCGACCCCCACTCCTGCGTCTTTGATTCTCTGTCGACCCTGGTTCTCGGCAAGCAGGGAAATCTGGTAAAGGTCCTGGCCTGGTATGACAACGAATGGGGTTACTCCACGCGCGTTTGCGACTTGATTGAGAAGATGGCCACCTGATCTGACATGAAACTTCAAGTGACGCCTGCACGACCCGCCTCAGCCGAGTCTGCGGGCGTCCTCTTGCAGTTGAAGAACTTCCCCCGCGCGATCGGCTGCGACCTTGGCGGAACCAATCTCAAGCTCGTGAGATTGGGACCCTCAGGCCTCGAGGCGACCTCGGAGTCACCGACTCCTGGTCCAACTACGGCGAGCGCCATGATTCGAGCCATCACGGGCCAGGTAAAGGCGATGCTCCCCAAATCCCAGGGCCACTGGCCTCTTGGGATCGCCGTGCCCGGATTTCTTGACGAGAGCCGGGAGCGCATTGTGCGACTCTCGAATTTGCCCGCTCTGAGCGGTGTGGCCCTGGGGCATGAGGTTGCTCGTAAGCTACGCCGGGTAGGAGCCATCCTCGATGCGGATACCAACGCAGCCGCCCATGCAGAGGCCACTGTCGGAAGCGGTGGCGGCAAGGGAAGAGTCCTCTACGTGACGATGGGCACCGGACTCGGCGCGGCTCTCGTCGTCGCCGGGGAGATCGTGCGCGTGTCCCGTCATACTGTGGGGCAGGTCGCCCACTTGCCTCTCGGAGAGCGCGGGCACAGGTGTTATTGCGGGGCGGTCGGCTGCGCCGAGACGTTGCTTTCGGCCCGGGGGATCCTTCTGCGCGCGCGGCGCTCCGGCATCGCGAAGGCCTCAAGTACCCTGGAGCTTTTCGAGCTGGCAACCCGTCGAGGCCCCCGGCGCGCACGAGCCACTCGGCTCTGGCGCGAGACAGGCGGGGTGCTCGGGAAGTTGCTGCAGATCTTGGCCGCTCTCTTTTCGCCCGACAGGATCGTGATCGGCGGAGGTGTTGCCGGCGCCGCGGAGCTTTTCCTCCCGGATGCACGCGCGTGGCTTTCCCGTTCGCTCACGCCGGCCCTGTCGCCCGAGGTCTCAGTTGAAGCCGCTGCGCTCGGCCGCTTCTCCGGCGCGATTGGCGCTGCGCTCCTTGCCGCCAGGGTTGACAGGGCCTGACGCCCACATAACCCGTGGGGGCACGCCAGCCCCCGGGTGCTCTGGGCTCTCTTCAAGCAAGAGTCCTTACTGTCTGAGTGTCTGAGAGCTGTACGGTTCTCTCCGGGGCCCTTCACCTGGCATGGGTGTAGAGTGCCACTTTCACAGCATTTAGCAAGTCGGCGCGGTCCTTGCTGGGATATCTGCCGTATGAAACTCACCCCTCCCCTCAGAAACCTCATCCAGACCGCCCGACAGATGTGTTCAGACCTGGCGCGAAGATCGTGGAAGGTCGCCGTTGCGATCGTCAAGGCTCCCTGTACCCTGCTTTGCCTGCCGCGTCGCTACACTCTGACTTTATGGCGAGCGCTGCTCGTTCTCGTCGCACTCGGCATCGTTTACCTGGGCGTCGAGGAAGCGAAGCTCCGGTGGCGCTGCCCGAGACCGCTTGAGATCTCGGCAAGCAGCCTCGCAGAGACCTCGGAGAGCCCCATCTGGGCCCGCGTGAGTGGCCTTGCGCCTCCTCTCGAGGTCGCCGTCGAGGCCTCCGAGGGTGGAAATTTCAAGGGAATCTGGCTACCCCTCGTGAGTCCCGATAATCCCGGGGTGATCGCCGCCGTTCTGAGAGCGCCCAACCGGGGTACAGCCACGGCGCTCCAGTCCGGCAAGCTCGTGACCGTGGAGGGCTTGGCCTGCTTTCCAAAACCGAACGAGGCGAAGAACCTTGAAGTTTATCTTCACTGGCTGGGCAAGCCAGTGGTTACCAATCTGCATATCGTGGATCTTCAGACGCGTCCGGCCGGCCTCTTCGGCATCGTCTTGTACTTCGTCGCAGGACTTGGAGTCTTTGCTCTTGCCTTCGCGCGCTCAATGGCGCTTGTCCTTCAAGGAGAGATGATCGAGGCTGAAGAAGGTTTGGAGGAGCCCATGACGCTCGTTTTTGAGGAGTACCAGGGCCAACCCCTGGCCGAGGAGGCCAAGATGGAGGTCCA
>SXGT01827663.1_pt1 | contig 53621 bp, 35 predicted proteins | sample 3176221 | NCBI WGS metagenome assembly SXGT01 (sample SAMN11356862, study PRJNA531348) | freshwater metagenome | isolation source: freshwater sample F1-120 | place: China: Fuxian Lake, Yuxi | collected 2017-12-25
GAGATGCTGGGCAACTTCAGCTTCGGGGATTACTACAAGCGCGATGCGATCGCGATGGCCTGGGAGCTGCGCACGGGGGTCTACGGCATGGACCCTGATCGCCTGTGGGTGTCGGTCTTCGAGGAGGACGACGAGGCCTATGATCTGTGGCGTCAGGCGGGCTTCCCGGAGGCGCGGCTCCAGCGGCTGGACGCCAAGGAGAACTTCTGGTCGATGGGGCCTGTGGGGCCGTGCGGGCCGTGCTCGGAGCTGCATTACGATCTGGGGCCTGGGATGGGCTCGGACACGCGGGGGCCGGCCGGCGGCAGCGACCGCTACATGGAGATCTGGAACCTGGTCTTCATGCAGTTCGAGCAGCACGAGGACGGCAGCCGCACGAGCCTGCCGAGCCCGTCCATCGACACGGGCGCGGGGTTGGAGCGCGTCACGGCGGTGCTCCAGGGCAAGCAGACCAACTGGGACACGGATCTCTTCGTGCCCTTGATCGGGCAGGTGGCCCAGCGGGCCGGGGTGCGCTACGGGGGCGGCGGATCGGAGCAGGACGTGGCGATGCGGGTGATCGCCGACCACGCCCGGGCGACGGCCTTCTTGATCGCCGACGGCGTGATGCCGGCCAACGACGGCCGGGGATATGTCCTGCGTCGGATCATGCGTCGGGCGATCCGCTACGGCGTCAAGCTGGGCTTCGAGGACCCCTTCCTCTTCGCCACGGCCGCCGAGGTGATCGAGCGCTTCGGCGAGCCCTACCCCGGCCTGCGCGAGAGGGCGCAGTTCATCCACGAGGTCGTGCTGGGCGAGGAGGAGCGCTTCTCGCGGACGCTTGAGCGGGGCACGCGGCTTCTGACCCGCGCGCTGGAGGGGCTCAAGGCCGGGGGTTCGCTGGACGGGGAGGTGGTCTTCGAGCTGAAGGACACCTACGGCTTCCCGGTGGACTTGACGCGCCTGATGGCCTCGGAGGGCGGCTTCACCATCGACGAGGCGCGCTTCGAGGCGCTGGAGGCCGAGCAGAAGGCGCGGGGGCGTGCGAACTGGAAGGGGTCCGGGCAGGAGGCCGTCGCGGGCCTGTGGTACGAGATCGCAGACGGGCAGGGGCAGACGCGCTTTACGGGCTACGACCGGGTCGAGGACGTCTCGACGGTGGTGGCGCTGGTGAGGGTCGACGGCGAGGAGATCGAGCAGGTCGAGGCGCTCAAGGCGGGCCAGCGCGGGATCGTGGTGGTGGATCGGACGCCCTTCTACGCGGAGTCCGGCGGTCAGGTCGGGGACACGGGGGCGCTCAGGAAGGCGGACGCGGCCTTCGAGGTCGCCGACACGACGAAGGCCTCGGGGCTCTTCTTGCACCACGGGGCGGTGGAGGCGGGGGCGATCGGCGTCGGGGACACGCTCCAGGCGTGCGCGGACGGGGCGCGGCGAGATCATACGCGGCGCAACCACACGGCGACGCACCTGGCCCACGCGGCGCTGCGGGAGGTGCTCGGTGATCACGTCCAGCAGAAGGGGTCGCTGGTCGGGCCGGGTCGCCTGCGCTTTGACTTCGCCCACCACCGGCCGATGACGGCCGAGGAGATCGCGCGGGTCGAGGACATCGTCAACGGCGAGATCCTCAAGGACGCGCCGGTCAACACCGACCTCAAGGAGCTTGAGGCGGCGCGGGCGTCTGGCGCGATGGCGCTCTTTGGCGAGAAGTACGACGACGTGGTGCGGGTGGTGACGGTGCCGGGCTTCTCGATCGAGCTGTGCGGCGGGACGCACGTCGGGGCCACGGGCCAGATCGGGGCCTTCACGATCACGTCCGAGGGCGGCGTCGCGGCAGGCGTGCGGCGGATCGAGGCGCAGACGGGGGTCGGGGCGCTGGCCCACGCGCGGCAGATCGCCGGCCAGCTGGAGTCCATCGCGGGCCTGCTCAAGACCTCGGCGGCGGGCGTGGTCGAGGCCGTCGCGCGGCTCCAGGATGAGCGCAAGGCGCTGCTGGCGGAGCTCGACGCGGTCAGGCGCGAGGCGGCCACCGCCGCCGCCGGGGACATGCTCTCGGGCGTGCGGGAGATCGGCGGGATCAAGGTGATCGCCGCGGAGTTCGAGGGCGATCTTCGCGAACAATCCGACAGGCTGCGGGACAAGCTGGGCAGCTCGCTGGTGGTCCTGGTCTCGCGCCGAGGTCCCAAGGTGCAGATCGTCGTGGCGGCCAGCAAGGACGTCGCGGGGGTGCGGATCAACGCCGGCGAGGTGCTGCGTGAGCTGGCCCCGATCGTCGGCGGCCGGGGCGGCGGCAGGCCGGATCTGGCCCAGGGCGGCGGGACCGACGCCGACGCCGTCCCCGCGATGCTTGAGCGCGCCTGGTCGCTGGTCGCCGAGCTGCTCTCCTGATCGTCGACAGGGCGGCGCGCTCGTCGGGCGCCGCCGCGCGAGCGCCGAGGTCCGCCATGCCCGAGTTCCCCGAGGTCAACGTCCAGATCCGCTACCTGCGAGAGCGCTGCGTCGGCTGGACCATCGACCGCTTCGGCTACCGCTGGCCGCGGCACTTCAAGAAGCAGCCCCGCGAGGGCCGCGAGGCCATCCTGTCGGCCTTCTTCGAAGGCAACACGATCGAGGGGGTCACCCAGCGCGGCAAACACATCATCCTCAAGACGCCCCGCGGGCTGGCGACCTGCCACCTCATGCTCAAGGGGCGCTGGAGCGTCGACGCGGACCCCTTCGTCTGTCGCTACCCCCACTACCTGGAGCCGCCCGAGGCCAGATCCTGCACCTTCTGGGTCGAGGGCGGGGAGGGCCGGCTCGGGCTCTACGATCCTGAGAACTGGGCGGGCCTCGAGATCCACCCCGGCGTGAGCGATCCGGCCGCGGTGGACGTCCTGGCGGACCTCGGCCCCGAGGTCGCGGTCTTCCCCGAGACGGACCCGGCCTTCGCGACCCCGTGGTCCGTCGAGGCGTTTGGCGCCCGCGCCGCCCGAAGCGGCCACCCGATCAAGCTCTTCCTGCTGGATCAGAAGCGCCAGAGCGGCCTCGGGAACCGCTACGTGGCCGAGGCGCTCTACGAGGCGCGCGTCTCGCCCCACCGGCCTGCCCGCGACCTCTCGGCCGAGGAGCTGTCGCGCGTCGTGTCGGCCTCCCAGGCGGTGTTGCGCCGGGCCATCGACGCCGACCTCGATTACGACGCGATCATCCAGGTCTACAAGCGCGAGCGCGACCCGCTGGGCAACCCGGTGCGGAGCGACGAGATCGGCAAGCGCGACTCCTGGTGGGTGCCCGCCCTCCAGAGCTGAGGCCTCGGTCGCGCGGTCGGGCTTGCCAAACCTAATGCCGGTGGTCACCTCGTAGAGCACAACCCTCAAGGAGTCCCGCTCATGACGCTGCACCGAAGCCCCCTGGACGCGCTCCCCTTTGTCGACATCCCTCGCGGCGAGACGGCGATCGAGCTGTCCAGCCTCGACATCCAGGCCGTCATCAAGGGGGTCTTCGCCGAGACGACCTGGACGATGCGCTTCTACAACCCGAACGCGCGGCCGCTGGAGGGCTCGCTGGTCTTCCCGCTGCCGGACGGCGCGGCGGTCTGCGGCTACGCGCTGGACGTCAACGGCCGCCTGGTCGACGGCGTGATCGTGCCGAAGCAGGAGGCGCGCCGCATCCTCGAGGCGGAGGTGCGCAAGGGCGTCGATCCCGGGCTGGTCGAGCAGGTCCAGGGCAATGTCTACCGAACCCGGATCTACCCGCTGCCGGCGCGCGGCTCCCGCACCGTGCGGATCACCTGCGTCAGCGACCTGACGGTGCGCGACAGAGCGGCGGCGTGGCACCTGCCCTTGAACTTCGCCGCCGATCTCAAGGCGGTCACGCTCAAGGTCGAGGTGGTCCAGCCGCCTGTGGCGCCGACGATCTCGGGCGGGATCGGCAACCTGACGATGAGCCGCTGGGGGGAGCGCTGGGTGGCCGAGGCCACGCTGTCGCGCGGCGTGGCCTGCGACGATCTGAGCGTCCGGCTGCCCGATCTGCCCGACACCTTCGTGGCGACCGAGCGGGCCGAGGACGGCGCGGTCGTCTTCGCGATCAGCGAGCGCCTGCCGGCCGAGGTCGCCGCGCCCTGGTCGCCGCGCCGGATCGCCATCGCCTGGGACGCCTCGGGCAGCTGCGGCGAGGGCCGTCGGTCCGTGGAGCTCATCGAGGCGCTGGCGAGGCGGTGGCCGGAGCTTCACGTCGAGCTGGTGGTCTTTCGGGACGTGGTCGATCCGACCCCGAGGTCGTTCACGATCTCGGGCGGCCGCGCCGACGGCCTCATCGCCGCGCTGGAGGCCTTGCCCCGCGACGGCGGCACGCGCCTGTCGGCGCTCGACCTCTCGACGGCGCCGGGCGGCGCCGAGGCCTGGCTCCTCTTCTCGGACGGCATGGCGACGCTCGGCGAAGGGCTGCCGAAGTTCGGCGGGCTGCCGGTCTTCACCATCACGTCGCAAGCCAGCTGCAACAGCGCCCTGCTCAAGCACCTCGCCCTTCAGACCGGCGCGACCTTCACGAACCTCTTGAGGATCGACGTGGCGCAGGCCGCCGCGTCGATCCGACCCCGGGCGGGCGCGGTGATCGCCGCGCAGTCCGGCTGCGCCGACGTCCACACCCGCGTCGACGGCGGCCGGATCACGGTCCTGGGGCGCCTCGTCGACCAGGACGGCTCCATCTCCATCGGCAAGGGCGCCTCGCCCGTCTACCTGAGCGCCGCTGCGGCCACGCCCGGAGCCATCGTCGCTCGCGGCTGGGCGGCGATGGAGATCGCGGCGGTCGAGGCGCGGGGGGACAGCGGCGGCGAGGCGCTGGCGCTCGGTCGGCGCTTCGGGATCGTGACCTCGGGGTCCTCGCTGCTGGTGCTGGAGAGCCTTGAGCAATACCTGGAGTACGACATCGAGCCCCCCGCCTCGCTGCCGGACATGCGCACCGCCTGGGCCGCACGGCGGCGGCAGAAGGACCACGAGGGCGAGAACAAGAAGGCGCGCCAGATCAACAGCGTGCTGGCGCTTTGGAAGACGCGTGTTCAGTGGTTTGAGACGGACTTCACCCCGGCTCCTGCGCAGGAGAAGCTCAAGCAAAGATCCGCCGGGTCCCCCAGCGCCACGGGCTCCTTCGGCGCCGTGGGGGGGGCGCCCCCGCCCCGACCTGGCTCGCCGCCCGCGATGGCGGCGCCCATGGCGGTGCCCATGGCGGCGCCCATGCCCGCCCGCGCGTTGTCGCCGATGGCCCCGATGGCGCCCGTCTACGACGCGTGTGAGGCAGAGCCGGATTCCTCAAGCGCGGTCGGCGCCTCGATGGACTTCATGGAGGCCGAGGTCAGCCGCGGGGACCGATCCCGATCAAGGGAGATCGCCTCGGACGGCGGCGAAGGCGGCCGCGACAGCCAGGGCAGCCGCGGGGCGTCGGTCCGCATCCAGGCCTGGGAGCCCACCGCGCCCTACCTCGAGGCGATGCGCCGCGCGGCCGAGGGCGGCGCCTACGCCGCCTACGTCCAGGCGCGCCCGCAGTGGCAGGCCAGCCCGGCCTTCTTCCTCGACTGCGCCGACCTGCTCTTGAGCAAGGGCCCCGCTCAGGAGGGCCTGCGCGTCCTGACGAACCTGCTGGAGCTTGGCCTGGACGACCCGGCCCTGATGCGCATGGCCGCCTGGAGGGCCCAGCAGGCCGGCGCCCTCGATCTGGCCGTCGAGATCTTCGAGCGCGTCCTGAAGCTGCGCGACGACGAGCCGCAGTCCCACCGGGATCTGGCGCTCGCCCTCGGGCAGCGCTGGGAGGCCAGGGGTCAGGCCGAGGACGCGATGAGGGCGATGACGCTGCTCGTCACCGTGGTCATGGGCAGCTGGGATCGCTTCCCCGAGATCGAGATCATCGCTCTGATGGAGCTCAACCAGCTCATCGACCGCGCCCGCCGGGCGGGCCTCCAGGCCCCCGCAGACCTCGACCCCAGGCTGATCAAGGCCCTCGATCTGGACCTGCGCATCAGCATGTCCTGGGACGCCGACCTGACCGACGTCGATCTGCACGTCTACGAGCCCGACGGCAGCCACGCCTTCTACGGCAACCTGCGCACCCCGGCCGGCGGGCTGGCCTCGCGCGACTTCCGCCAGGGCTACGGCCCCGAGGAGTACGTCATCCGCAAGGCGCTCCCCGGCCGGTACACCATCAAGGCCCATTACTACGGCTCCTCCCAGCAGGCCGTCTGCGGACCCTGCACCGTCATCGTCCAGGTCTTCACCCACTACGGGCGGCCCGAGCAGACGCGCCAGACCCTGACGCTGAGGCTCGACAGGCCCAGCGATCAGGTCCTCGTCGGCGAGATCGACTTCGCCGCTGCGATCCCGACGAACCCGTCGGTGAGAGGCTGGAGGGCGACCTTCGAGCGCCTGCGCCGAGGCATGTCCGCCGGCGAGGTCAAGGCGATCCTCGGCGATCCCCAGGACATCCAGGGGGACGAGGCCGTCGTCCTCGTCTACCGACCCGAGCCCGGGATCACCGTCCACGCCCATCTGGCCCCTCGCCTTACCACAGTCCGCCTCGTGACCGAGGGCGCCGAGATCGATCTGATCTGACGCGCCACGAGGCGCTTGATCCTGATGAGGATCAAGCGCCACGAGGCGGACACCTTGGCGACTTTTTTTGCGCGGCAGGTCGAGTCCTGGCGAAAGTCTGCTATAAAGGTGTTGGCTGGTGCGCGCTCTTGAACGTCGTGGGTGTCAGATGCACAACACGAGCTTCCTGTTTCGCCCCGCGGGCCTCCTCCTGACGGCGTCGCTTTTGTCCTCGTGCGTGGCCGACATGCCCGAGCCCGAGGCCTTCGACGAGGTGACCTTCACGGAGGACGAGCCGGTCACCCCGGAGGCCCAGGCGGCGGTCGAGAAGGCCGCGACCTGCTCGAACCGCTGGCAGCCGGCCGACAGGTCCCGAGATGTCTCCTACGACAGCGCAGGGAGCCGCTGCAGCGGGGGCGCGACCAACGGCGCGGTGGTCCTGGGCGACTACATCCGGGAGCACTTCGGGCACCTGATGAACCAGAGTGTGGATGGCCGCGGCGTCCAGATCTACAACTGCCGCACGGTGCGCGGCGGCCAGTCGCTGTCGCTGCACTCCGAAGGCCGCGCCGTCGATCTCTTCATCCCCACGCTGAGCGGCGGCAACTCCAACAACGCCAAGGGCGACGTGATCGCCAACTGGCTCATCGAGAACGCCGAGCGCATCGGCGTCCAGCTCATCATCTGGGACCGGACGGTGTGGAACGCCTCGCGCTCGCCCCAGCAGCGCTGCTACAGCGGCGCCCATCCCCACAACGATCACATCCACGTCGAGCTGACCCGTGCCGGGGCCAGCCGACAGACCGCCTTCTTCAGAGATTTGAGCGCTGGGCTCGATCCCGCGCCCAACGATCCCGCGCCCGACGATCCGGCTCCGAACGACCCGGCCCCCAACGATCCAGCCCCCAACGACCCCGCGCCCTCCCCCGTGAGCGACTGGATCAGCGAGCCCTGCCGACAGGACGCCGACTGCGCCTTCTCGTCCTCGGGTGTGCGCGCCGCCTGCTTCCGAGACCACGGGCCGGCCGACGGCGTGGGCTTCTGCACCCTGGCCTGCCAGGGCTTCTGCCCCGACAAGGCCAACCACGCCACGACCTTCTGCGTCAGCGCCGCGGACCTCGGCGGCCGCAGCGGGCGCGGCGCTTGCGTCCAGCAGTCCGCCGCGCTCAACCGCCAGTGCGCCGGCCTGACCGGCCAGACCGATCTGCCGCTGGGCCGCTTCGTGGGCACCTCGGGCGCGTCTCAAGCGACCCGCGAGGTCTGCGTCCCCGTCGAGCTCCTCGAACGCCCCGAGCCCGCGCCCGAGCCGCAGCCCACTCCTGAACCCGATCCCGACCCCGCCGGCAACGGCGGGATCTGCCAGGACGGCGACATGCCGCTGGGCGAGAACGGCCAGTCCTGCGGCGGCTTCCCCGCCGAGCACTGGCGCTGCGCCTGCAGCGCCACCCTGAGCGCCCCCGTCTCCCAGGTCTGCCGCTCGGGCCGCTGGCTGAACTACCAGGCCAACCCCCGCGACTGCTCAAGCTGCAGCGGCAGCTACTCCTCGGCCTGCGAGCCCGGCCCGCCGCCCTCCACGGGCAACGGGGGGGTCTGCTCGGACGCGTCCCTGCCCTTGAGCCAGAACGGCGCCTCCTGCGTGGGCTTCACCGAGAACCACTGGCGCTGCGCCTGCGACAGCCGCTTCGAAGAGGCCACCTCCGAGGTCTGCCGCTCGGGCCGCTGGGTCACCTACGACACCAACCCGCGCGACTGCTCCCGCTGCAACGGCGCCTACACCTCCGGCTGCGAAGGCCGCTGAGACGCCGCGGTTCCGCCGACGCTCGGTCGATCCGCCGACGTCAGGGCGATCCGCCGACGCTCAGAGCAGCCATCCGACGCTCAGCACGATCCGCGTCCCCTCATCGATCCGCGTCACGGCGTGTTCGACCATGTCGGGCCTGAAGAGGTTGATGCGCCTCGACGAGAAGATCGCCCCCTCGCACACGAAGCGACCCCCTCGGCGCGCCTCGCGCAGCACCACGTTGAGCCTGAAGTGCCTCCCCGATGTCACGGGGTCGCGGTGCGGCGGGATGTGCGTCCCCTCCCCATACCTCAGAAGGTAGCAGTCCACCGGGATCGGCCTCAAGCCCTCGAAGATCAACATCTTCTCGTAGCCTGTCCCCTGTCGACCGCCAGTCCATCGAAAATGTCGCTGGTCTTTGTCCGTCTTCATCTGCTTTTTTGAGACTCTGGTTCAGAAGGGACAGGGCCGATGGCGCCGATGATCGCGGCGACGAAGCGATCGACGTCGAAGTCGCCGCTGTTTCGGGTCAAGCCCAGGCGCACCACGATCAGGTCAAGGCTCGGGATGATCATGATGCGCTGGGTCTCGAAGCCCTGGGCCGAGCAGGTGTCGACGGGCAGGCTGGGGTAGGGCCGGTTCGCCGAGCCCGGAGGATCGCCGGCGTTGGTCCACCACTGGGCGCCATACTGACCCTGGGGCGCCTTGGGGGTGGGCGTGCAGGCTGCGGCCGCCCAGCCCTCAGGCAGCAGCCGGCGGCCTTGCCAGACGCCGTCGCGGGCGAAGAGCAGCCCGAAGCGCGCCCAGTCGCGCGCGGTCATGTAGAGGAAGGACGAGCCGACGAAGGTGCCGCTGGGATCGGTCTCCATCACGGCGCTGGTGGCGCCGATGGGGTCGAAGATCGCGACCCGTGGGTAGGCCAGGTACACGGCGTCGTCGCCGATGGTGTGGCGCGCGATCCGGGACAGGATGTTCGTCGTCCCGCTGGAGTAGGACCAGGCCTCGTCCGGAGCGTGGGCGAGCCCGTGATCGGCGCCCTCGGCGGCGGCGTCGTGGCGCGCAAAGAGCATGGCCGTCGCGCCGCCGTAGGGGCCGTAGCCCTCGTCAAAATCGAGCCCGCTGCTCATGCGCAGCAGCATGTCGGTCGTGATCGCGGCGCGCTCGTCCGAGGCCCACTCGGGGACGGGGGCCGGCTTGTGGATGTCCAGGCGACCCTGAAAGACCAGCGCGCCGATCACGGCGTTGGTCGCGCTCTTGGTCATCGACCAGCCCAGCAGCGGCGTGTCCTTGTTGAAGCCCTCGGCGTAACGCTCGGCGACGAGCTGACCCCGATACACGACCACGACGGCCCGCGTCCGGCGCAGGTTGTCGGGATCGGGCTCATCGAAGGCCGCGGCGACCGCGGCCTCCATCGCCTGCCTGTCGATCCTCGGATCGACCCTCGACGGGTCCACCGGACCTTCTCCCTCCGGCCAGGGACCGGCGCCGCGCTCGGGCCTGGGCCCCGGATTGGCGCGGAGGGCCTGGAGCCCCTCGACGCTCTCGCCGATGGCCAGCGCGCACCCAAGCCCCGGCCGCCACGCGGCCGTCCTTCGCACCCCCAGCGCGTTGACGCTCGCCGTCCGGGCCGTCCTGTCCACCGACGTCAACAGCGGCACGGGCATCAGCGCCAGATCCTCGGCCACGATGGAAGGCTCCTGGCGCCCTGCCACGAAGACCTCCGAACACAGCCGCTTGGCAGAGTAGCTCGCGGCGACCTCCAGCGGCCTGTAGAGCGCCGCCGCCGCGATCCCCACGCCCACGAGCCCCACGCCCAGCCCTATCTTGAGCCTCCGTCCCATCGATCGCCCTCTCCCTTGTTTCCTGTCAGGTCCCGACGCCTCAGGCCCCCAAGGCTCCCTTCACTCGGGTGGAGGCGCCATGTCGGGGAGTGTATCATGGCACGGGGAGAGCCTCGGGAGGTGATCGTGCGAGAGCTTGTCTATGCGGTGTTGATCATCGGGTCATTGCTGGGCCTGGGCGCCATGTCGGCGCTGTCCTGGGAGCAGGGGCTCCAGGTCAGCTCCGGGCTCATCCTCTTCGGGATGATCCTCGGCGTGCCCACCGGGGTGATCTACCACGTCCAGCTCTATCGGGCGCTGGCGCCGGGCGGCGTCATGTCGGCGGGTTGGTACTGGAACCCCATGAAATACAACAAGATGTTGACCGACGAGCAGTGGGGCGCGGTCATGCCCTGGTGTTACGCTGGCGCCTTCGGCTTCGTGGTCATCATGGGGGGGATCGTCGCGCTGGCCATCGCGGTGCTCTCGACCTGGGCGCAGATGAGCGCCGGCTGAGATCGGGGCCAGGCGCGCGGAGGATCAGTCGGCCTTCTGGGCGGCGCGCGCCTTGGCGCAGGGCCATTGAGACGCCTCTTCGGCCTCGACCGACGCGGCCTTCGAGGACGGGCAGCCCGAGCCGCACGTCATCGAGACGGCCGCCCAGATGGTGCCCAGGGCCACCATCGAGAAGAGGGCGACGACGATCCCGGCCAGCAAGGGGCGCTTGCCGGCCTTGATGCGGATGAGGTGGAGGATGAGGGCGGGGAGCTTCGTGGGGCGTTGCTGTGCCATGAGCGTCTTCCTTGGTCTGGGTTGGTGATGGTCCCTGTTCGGGGCCGCCCTTGAAAGTCGCGACCCTGGAGTCAAGATTCCTCCTGGCGCATCAAGAGGCGATTCTTGACCTTTCTTAACAGAGCGCGCTCTCTCTCGCCAGCGAGGAGGCTGGCGGGGGCCGAGGGCGCGGGGTCGCCGCCGCCCCGTCCTTGCGACCGGGCCGTCGCTCAATTACAGTCCTCTGCTCAGGGGTGAGGCGATGAGGGCGCGCGGCGTTGAAGAGAGACGGCAGGCCAGGGGCGCGGTTGGAGACGCGCTTGAGGGCCTCAGCGCGCGCCGCGTCGACGACCTCAACCGTCGGCTGTCGCAGATCGGGCCTGAAGCCCGGATCCTGGGGATGCGATGAGCGCGGCCATTGACTCGGGCCTGGGCGACTGGGTGCGGCGCTTCGGCGACGGCGATCTGATCGCCTGCTCGACCCTCCAGCCGAACCTGGAGGTTTTTGAAACCTCTTTTGGGCGCTGGGCTTATCGGCGCGTGCGGGGCATGGAGATCACCCTCGGCGGTCCGCTTTGCGCCGAAGAGGACAAGCCCGAGTTGATCCGGCGCTTCCTGTCGAGCGCCCGCCGCCCCATCCTCTTCTACGTCCGCGAGGCGCTGCTGCCCCACCTGGAGGGCACGGGGCTCCACGGCGTCGGCATCGGCGTCGACAAGCACGCCGACCTCGCGGCGCTGCTGGCCTCCCCCGAGCGCGCCGTCGCCAGCGCCTCGCGCAAGGCCCGCAAGGCCGGCGTCCAGATCGCCCCCCTCGATCTTGAGGTCCTCGACGCCGCCACCCGCAGCAAGCTGGAGGCGATCAACGCCTTGTACCTGAAGGGCGCCGAGTGCACGGTGGAGATGGGCTTCATCAACTATCCGATGAGCTACGAGCCCGACGGGATGCGGCGCGTCTTCTCCCTCACCCGCCGCGAGGGCGAGCGCGACGACCTCTTCGGCTACGCGGTCCTCAACCCGATTTTTGATCGCGGCGAGGTCGTCCGTTACCTGCTCGACATCCTGCGCTTCGGGCCGACGCGGCTGTGGGGGGTGTGGCTGAGCACGGTCCACGCGCTGGCGAGCCGGCTCCACGACGAGGGCTTCGGGCTGTCGCTGGGCTACTGCCCGCTTCACAAGCCCGCCCCGGCGCCCCTCATCGCCTCTCGATCCATGCAGGCCCAGATCGACTGGATGGCCCGCTACCTGTCGACGGCCCAGTACCTGACGCGCCTGCGCGAGCTCAAGGCGCTCATCCCCGGTCAAGAGGAGCAGCGCTACATGGCCAGCTTCACGCCCTTGGCCCCCGTGGCCCTCTACGCCTTCATGGAGGCCCTCGGCGTCGGCTTCGGCACCCTCTTCGGCCCGGATCTCTTTCGGGTGCTCGGGCGCGGCGTGCGCGCTCGGATCGAGTCCATCAGGGGGTCGGCGTGAAGGCCCACATCGAGGCGCGCATGGGCTTCTTCGTCGCCCACGGCTTGCTCGACGCGCTGCCCTCGCCCTGGCAGGTCAAGGTCGGCCTGATGGCGATGCTGCCCGTGACGCTCTCCGAGTCCGACAGGGAGCGCGACAGCAGCCGACGGACCTGGATGGGGCAGATCCCGATCCGGGTGCCCCTTCAGATCCTCTACAGCCCCAGGCAGGCTCTCGCGGACACGGGGTTGACCTTGCGCGCCGATCAGCTCATCCGACACATGCTCAGCGTCTACCACGAGGACGCCTTCCTCGGCTACGACCTCCAACTCCTCCACTCCCACCCCGGCGGCCTCGCGAGGCTCCGGCAGGAGGCCCGCGCGGTCGTCCAGGGCCAGACGCGCTGGGCGCCATTCCTGACTCGCCTGGTCGGCGGGGCCGGCTACCACGAGGGGCTGATCGCGCTGGCCGAGGCCGCCGAGCGCTTCGAGTACCCCGATCCGCTCGACCTCGACCCGCGCTTCATCTCCCTGGTCGGCTTCGCGCGCTTCTGCTGCACGCTGCCTGACTGGCCCGGGCGCGACTTCTACGGCTTTGATCGCGGCCGCATCGAGGGGCAGGGATGGTAGATCCGCGACCGGGAGGGCTGGGGCTCTACGACCCCGATTACGTCGCGCTCAACGCGCCGCAGGTCGGGCGCCTCATCCACGGTTACTTCCGGGCCGAGGTCCGCGGGCTGGAGCGGCTGCCTGAGGGGGCCTTCCTCGGCGTGGGCAACCACAGCGGCGCGGCCATGATCCCCGACACCCTCGTGTGGCTCGCCGCGTACCACAACGCAGGCCTCCGCACGCCGCTGCTGACCCTGGCCCACGACGCGATGTTCGACGCCTACCCCGCCGCGCTGGCGCGCTGGCTGTCGCGCTTCGGGGCCATCCGGGCCGACGACGCCCTGGCCCTTGAGGCGCTCCAGGGCGGCTTCGCCGTCCAGGTCTACCCCGGCGGCGATCACGACGCCTGCCGCAGCTTCGCGCGGCGCCACGAGATCGTCTTCGCGGGCCGAAAGGGCTACGTGGCGCTGGCCCAGAGGGCCGGGGTGCCGATCGTCCCCGTCGCCAGCGTCGGCGCGCACGAGGCGCTGATCATCTTGTGGGAGGGCAGGGCGCTGGCGCGGTGGCTGGGGGCGGATCGACGCCTGCGCCTCAAGGCCTTCCCGCTCTCGCTCAGCGTGCCCTGGGGGCTGTGGCTCGGGCCGCTGCCCGGCTACCTGCCGCTGCCGACGAAGATCGAGATCGAGGTGCTGGAACCTGTTGATCCGACAGGGGATATTGATGAGGTGGACGCGCGCGTCAGGGGCGCGCTCCAGAGATCGGTCGACGCAATGGCGAGGTCGCGGCGCGCGGCCTGGGTGGGGTGAAGGCGATGAAGATCTGGGAGGCGCGGGGCGCGCAGGATGTCGGACAGATGAGCCAGCGGGAGCTTGGCGAGGCGCTGGAGTCCGTGTTTGCCAGGGCGCCGGAGCTGCGGCCCAGGCCCGAGATGCACGATTACCAGCTGACCTACCCGCCCGCGGTCCAGATCCAGCGGGAGGCGCACGCCAGGACGCCGCCGGACGACGAGTTCCTGCGGCTGGCCGTGGGGGACTTCAAGGCGGCGGGCTATTACTTCCACTTCGGCTTCTGCCAGTACCGCTGTCGCTACTGCTTCCATTACGAGATCAAGATCAACAAGGGCGACGACCTCAAGGCGCGCTACGTCGACGCCCTGACGACGGAGATGCGCCGCTTCAGGGCGCTGGCCCCTGACCTCAAGACGGGCCTCTACTTCCTGGGCGGGGGGACGCCGACCTCGCTGCCCGTGCACCTGCTGGAGCGCTTCCTGGGCGCGCTGCTGCTGAACTTCGGGCCGCCGCCGACCACGATGAGCACGGTGGAGGCCAAGCCGGTGACGGCCTCGGACGACAAGCTCGACGCGCTGGTCCAGGCTGGCTTCAGGCGCATCAACCTCGGCGTGCAGACCCTCGATCCTGATCTCTACGCCTTCCATCACCACGGCGAGGCGCTCTCGGTGGCCCTGGACGCCATCCGTCGGGCGAAGGAGAGGGGGTTCGAGTTCGTCAACATCGACATCATGACGGGGCTGGAGCGCCAGACGCCGGAGTCGTGGCGGCGGACGCTGGCCGAGATCGAGCGGCTGGCGCTGTCCGGGGCCATCGACAGCTTCTTCATCTACCCCTTCCACGACGATCCGCGCAGCCGGACCTACGCGCAGGAGGGCGCGTCGCCCGAGTTCGTCGAGACGGCCCACAGCGACGCGCTGGCCCGCGCCATGTCCGAGCGGCTGGGCTGGAAGGAGCTCGGGGCGCGCTTCTACCGAGCGCCGAGGCACGTGCGCCGCGAGCTTCTTGAGCTGGCTCGGGTTCGGGTCAACCCCGCTTACGGCGAGGTGCTCTATCATGGGTTTGGCAACTCGAGCTTCTCGATCGGGGATCGGGCGGCCTACGTCAACCATCGGGACGTCAAGGACTACTGCGAGGCCGTCGAGGGCGGGGGGCTGGGCGTCTCACACTGGCTGGGGATGAGCGATCGCCAGCGGGCCACCCGCGACGTGACCTTCGATCTGCTCTACAGCCCCGTGACGCGGGTCCGATCCCGGCGCAAGAAGTACGGCGCCCAGGCGATGGCCGTCCACAAGGGGCTGCTTGAGCGGTGGGTGGCGCTCGGCCTGGGCCAGATGAACCCGTGGCTGGGGACCTTCGAGCTGACGCCGATGGGCAAGCTCCTCCACCAGCAGATGATCCCGCATCACTACCTGCCCGAGGATCGCGCCGAGTTCACACAGGTCATGGAGGCTCGCCGCGAATCCGGTCGGCAGTATCGCGGCTATTGAGCATCGAGATCCGCCGCGCAGGGAGCCCGTCCGGCGGCGCAGGGGCTACTGGGCGCGCGTGGCGGCCTCGATGGCCGGCAGGATCCTGTCCGCATCGCAGCCGTTGAGCCCCGCGCCCCAGGCGGCGTTGAACTCGATCACCACCCAGCCGAGGTGCCCTGTCAAGCCGACGTCCATGACGAGCGCCGAGGGCAGCCCCGATCGCGCGGGCGAAGGCCCCGAGGGCCGCGCAGAGTCCCCCGGTGAGCCCGTGGCGTCCGCCGTGGCCGTGTCTCCGAGGGGCTCCGGCGCGAGCGGCGATACTTTCAACTGAGCTGAGATCGCCGCGACGAGGTTCGCGGCGGCGCGGCCTGCCGCGCCTGGATCCGCCGAGCCCTCGTAGACGCCGCAGTCGAGCACCTGACCGTGGGCCACGAAGGCGCGTGCCTCGGCGTCGATCTTGACGATCTCCGACAGCAGCACCGCCGTGTCGGGCTCCAGCCCCTGGCACTCGGCGGCGAGCGCCTCCAGGCTGGCGTAGACCCCGGCGGCGAAGCGCTTGGGGACGAGCGGCTTGGCGAAGGTCGGAAATTGCGCGGGGATGAGCGCGCGCAACGCCGCGCGCTCCAGCCGACGGCCCAGGGTCGGGGGCGGCAGGGCGAGGATCAGATCGTCGGGCGGGGAGACAAGCGAGAGGCCGAGCTTCTGGGCCAGCACCAGGCAGAAGGTGTCATTGCCGTAGAGCCGGAGCGTGTCGATCGGGGGCAGGGCGGGGGGATCCCAGAAGCGACCCAGCCTCACCACCGCGCCGCCTCGCGCCTCCCAGGCCCGCCCCACCGCGTCGCGCTCCTCGTCGCCCTTCTCGGGGATCACCAGCGTCAGCCCCTGGATCATCTCTGGCTCCACGATCTTGGTCCGCGCGCCGAGGCGGCTTGCCTCGTCGCAAGGTGCGTCAGGGTCAGGTCCTCGATCTTCGTCCCTGCAAGCTCGCGCGGGGCGAGGTGGCTTGCCTCGTCGCAAGGTGCGTCAGGTCAGGGTAGCACGGCAGGCGGTCGGGTTCACGAGCGTGGCGGTCCGTCAGGTTGGAGGGCAAGAGGGGTGAACAAGGGGGTTCGGGCGCGTCGATTGACACCCCGGCGGGCTCTGTGGCTCCTTGATCCTGTCACATCGAGACTCAAGGACCGCCCATGACCCCTCAACGCCCGCTCCGCACCTGGATCCTCGCCGCGTCACTGATGGCCCTCGCGCTCGCTGGCTGCCGCACCGCGCCAGAGCCGAACAAGGCCAAGGAGGCGATCGCGCCAGAGTCCTCGACGGGCTTCGTCGCCCGCGAGGCGGTCCGCAGCCAGAAGATCATGGCCGCCTCGGCCAACCCGCACGCCACCCGCGCGGGTCAGGAGATCCTGCGCGAGGGCGGCAGCGCCGTCGACGCGGCCATCGCCATGAACCTCGTGCTGACGCTGGTCGAGCCGCAGTCCTCGGGCATCGGCGGCGGCGCCTTCATGCTGCACCGGAGCGCGGGCGGCGTCATCGAGGGCTTCGACGGCCGCGAGGTGGCCCCCGCGGCGGCCACCGGCGACATGTTCGCCGCCTTTGCCGACGGCGGCATGGAGGCCTTCATGAAGGCCGTCGTCGGCGGCCTCTCCGTCGGCGTCCCGGGCCTGCTGCGGATGTTCGAGCTGGCCCACGCCAGCCACGGCAAGCTGCCCTGGGCGCGCCTCTTCGAACCGGCGATCCGGCTGGCCGAGGGGGGCTTCGAAGTCTCGGCGCGCCTCAACGCCCTGATCGCCATGGATCCCTTCCTGGCCGGCCTGCCTGCCACCCGCGACTACTTCTTCACGCCAGAGGGCGCGCCGCTGGCCGTCGGCGCGCTGCGGACCAACAAGCCGCTGGCCGACACCCTGCGCCTGATCGCCGCCGAGGGCGCCGACGCCTTCTACACCGGCCCCATCGCCGAGGACATCGTCGCCGCCGTCCAGGGCGCCCCCGTCAACCCCGGCAGGCTCACCCTGGAGGACATGGGCACCTACGCGGCCAAGGTCCGACCGCCCGTCTGCGCCCCCTACCGCGCCTACAAGGTCTGCGGCATGGCGCCGCCGACCTCCGGCGGCGTCACCTCCCTCCAGATCCTCGGCATCCTCCAGGGCTTCGATCTGCCGGCCATGGACCCGGACAGCCCCCAGGTCGCCCACCTCCTGGCCGAGGCCGCCCGGCTCGCCTACGCCGACCGGGACAAGGTCCTGGCGGACCCGGACTTCGCCCAAGTCCCCGTCCAGCAGCTCCTCGATCCGGCCTACCTCGCCGCGCGCGGCGCGCTGATCAAGCTCGACAAGACCCTCGGCGTCGTCGCACCCGGCGATCTGCCCGCCGGCGCCTGGAACACCTACGGCCCGGACGCCTCCCCGGAGATGCCCTCGACGAGCCACATGGTCGCCGTAGACGCCGAGGGCAACGCCGTCACCATGACCTCCAGCATCGAGGGCGCCTTCGGCTCTCACCTCCTCGTGCGCGGCTTCTTGCTCAACAACGAGCTGACCGACTTCTCCTTCCTCCCCGAGGCCGACGGCAAGCCCGTGGCCAACCGCGTCGAGCCCCGCAAGCGGCCTCGCTCGTCCATGGCCCCAAGCTTCGTCCTCGACGCAAGCGGCGGCCTCAAGCTGGCCCTGGGCAGCCCCGGCGGCGGCCGCATCATCCTCTATGTCACCCGCACCATCCTGGCCGTCCTCGACTGGGAGATGGACGTCCAGCAGGCCATCTCGCGGCCCAACATCGTCAACCGCAACGGCGACACCGAGCTTGAGGCCGACGTCCCCGGCTTCGAAGGCTGGCTCAAGGACAACCAGCTCGCCCTGGAGGCCCTCGGCCACAAGGTCGTCGTCCGCGACCTCAACAGCGGCATCCAGGCCATCCTCGTCACCCCCGACGGCCTCGTCGGCGGCGCAGATCCGCGCCGCGAGGGCACCGTCCTGGGCGACTGATACGGAACCACGCTCAAGCCACTTCCATGTTGGGCCACCTGGAAGCCCAAGATGAAAGTGCTTCAAACGTGGTTCCGTATGAGGCCCGCCTCGATCAAGAATCGTCTTTGCGGACGGGTACATCCGGATCAGCGCGTCGATCCTGGCTGGTCCTGACGGGCTCTCGCGGCCTTCATCGAGCCCGCCCCGACCTCACCGGATCTCGGCGGCCCAGTCGCAGCGGCCAGGGAGCAGGCAGCGCAGCTTGTCGCCGGATCTGAGCGGGCCGACGCCGGCGGGCGTCCCGGTCATGATGACGTCGCCGGGCAGCAGCGTGAAGACGGCGCTCATGTGGGCGATGAGCTCCAGGACGGGGTTGAGCATGTCGCGGCTGTGCCCGTCCTGTCGGAGCTCGCCGTTGACGAAGAGCTGGATCGGGACCTCGCGCCAGTCGATCACGCCGGGCTCGAAGGGGGACAGCGGGCAGGCCCCGTCGAAGGCCTTGGCGCGCTCCCAGGGGTGCCCCTTGGCCTTGAGCGCGGCCTGCACGTCGCGCAGGGTCAGATCCAGCCCCACGCCAAAGCCCCATATCGCCGCGTCGACCTCCTCGGGCGCAGCGCCCTTGAGCGTCCGTCCGACGAGCAGGGCCAGCTCGACCTCGTGGTGGACCTCGCCTTGATCCAGGGGCAGCGCAATGGGCGAGGTCAGCGCTACGGCGCAGGTCGAGGGCTTGATGAAGAGCAGCGGGCTGTCGGGGATGGGGTTGTTGAGCTCGGCGGCGTGGCTGGCGTAGTTTCGCCCGACGCAGACGATCTTCCCCACCGGGAGATCGATGGGGATCCCAGCAGGATCAAGGTGTTGGTACAATGTCGTGCCTCCGTGGTCGGTGTCTCGCGGCCGAGTGTACGCCAGGGCGCGGCGCGGTGAACAGGCCGGCGTAGGGTTGCGCGCCTGGGCGTGCTACGCTGGGGGGAGGCGCTGTGTCGGTGTTGCGCAAGTCAAGCGATGCGTTGGGGGTTTTTGCCCCACGGGCAGCTGGGCGATCCGGATATGGGTGACCGTGGACGCTCGACGTCATAACCAGGTTGCTGTCAGGCCGCCGTCGCGATCGCCGCTGGCGAGCGCGTCGCTGGCGAGCGCGGCGCTGACGAGATCGACGCTGGCGATCGCGTCGCTGACGAGATCGTCGCTGGCGATCGCGTTGCTGGCGAGATCGACGCTGGCGATCGCGTCGCTGACGAGATCGCCGCTGGCGATCGCGTCGCTGACGAGATCGTCGCTGGCGATCGCGTTGCTGGCGAGCGCGTCGCTGGCGACCTCGTGCGCCTTTGACGCGGCGCCCGCGGCGGACGACGCGCCCGACGCCGACGCCGAGCCCGCCGACGTCGAACTGGACGCCCCTGATCTCGACGCGCAGCCCTCCGACGTCGATTTTCCGGACGTCGACATCCCGCTCGATGTCGTCGAAGGGGACGCCGATCAGGACGCCGGGGAGGTCTGCCCGGCGCTGTGCGATCACGCGCTGGCGTGCACTTCCCAGATCTGCGATCTGGACATGCTCGGCGGCCCTCCGGAGATCCTCGCCTCGTGCCTGTCGCAATGCCAGGAGAGCCAGAGCGTCCAGGCCAGCGCGGACGAGCTCCTGAACACCAGCTGCGGGGCGCTCAACAGGCAGATCTGCCAGAGCGGCGGCGCCATTGCCGGCGAGTGCGTCTGCGATCCCTTGCCCGGCGGGACCTCGACGGGCAGGGCGTGCGAGACCGACGAGGACTGCGGGGCGGAGACGGGCCGCTGCATCGCGGACTTTCCCCAGGGATACTGCATCAACACCGGCTGCATGAGCGAGCTCGACTGCGGCACGGGCAACCTGTGCGCCCAGACAGGCCAGATGGGGGAGACGGCCTGCTTCGAGGCCTGCCGCCTGGACTTCGGCTCCAGCGCGTGCCGGACCGGCTATGGTTGCTGGCAGGTCGGGGGAATGCGCCTCGGCGTGTGCCTGCCGGCCTGCGAGGCCAACGAGGACTGCGCCGACGGGCTGGTGTGCGTCGAGGGCTCCTGCCTGAACCCTTGACGATCGCCCCACGCTCCTGGCACCGCCCCGCGAGCGCCCCTCGCTACACCGGCGCCCCCACGCTCCACGATCGCCCCACGCTCCTGGCACCGCCCCACGCTCCTCGCACCGCCCCTCACGGGGCGGGCTCGTCGGGTGGGGCTAGAATCTCGGGGGGGGCTGCGCCCTGTCGGTCGCAGGCCCTCGCGCGGCCCAGGTCGACACCTGGGGGCGTAAAACCCCCAATCCACAGGCCCATTTCGACGCGCTGATCCTCCCCCGCGATCCGCTGTTGGCCGTCCGCTGGCCTGCGCCCAACGGGCGCAGCCCACCCCGCGCATCCAAGCCCCACCCGACGAGCCCGCCCAACGGGCGGTGCGAGGAGCGTGGGGCGGTGCGAGGAGCGTGGGGCGATCGGTCGGTCGCGCCGCGGCTTTACAAGCGGGGCGCGGGGGCTTAAATGAGGCTGCCGGGTCTGGCCAACGCCCCTTCATCGCCCCTCGGAGCCCCCATGCGACCCTGGATCTTGCCCTTCTTGATCGTGAGCCTCTCGCTGGCCTCCTGCGTGGCCGTGGACGTCGCGCCGCACGACGATCCCGCGTCGGATGACGTCGAGGGCCGCGGGCAGGCGATCATCAACGGCACCCTGGACACCGCGCACCCGGCGGTGGTGGCCATCTTCGGGAGAGACTCGTTGTGCTCGGGGACGATCATCCAGACCGACCCTGTGCGCGGCATCGGCTGGGTGCTGACCGCAGCCCACTGCGTCGACAGCGCACCGGAGGTCGTCATCCAGGGCCGCGACTTCAACGATCCCGATGTCACCTATGAGGTCATCGACTTCGAGGAGCACCCCGCCTACAGTCCGGAATCGAGCGCCTTTGACTTCGCCGTCGTGCGCTTCGCGGGCGCCTCGCGCAACACCCCGGTCATCCCCGTCGCCGGGGCCACGGACAACCTGAGCAGGGGCTCCCAGATCACCAGCGTCGGCTTCGGGCGCACCAACCCCTCCGACGAGCGGGAGACGAACAACAGCCAGCGCAGGACGATCACCCGCCCCTTGAGCGGCCTGGACGAGCGCTTCTTGATCTACTCCCTGGCCACGGGCGGGATCTGCTCCGGGGACAGCGGCGGCGCGGTGCTGGCCACCGTCAACGGCGCCGAGCGCGTCGTCGGCGTCCACTCCTCGGTGACGGAGGAGTGCCGCGGCGAGGGCTTCAACGGCCGCGTCTCGGGGGTCTTCAACACCTGGCTGCGCGGCGTCCTCAGCGGCCAGGTCGAGGAGTCCTGTGATCTCTGCCGCCAGGTCGCCCAGTCCGGCGATGGCCAGTGCACCCCCGTCATCGAGCGCTGCCTCAACACCCCCGCCTGCGCCAACCTCGTCAACTGCCTCAACAATTGCCAGACCGACGCCTGCTCCGAGCAGTGCGTGACCAACAACCGCGCCGGGCTCAACGATTACACCGCCATCTTCGACTGCACCTGCGAGGACGCCTGCGGCGACATCTGCGCCGGCGATCCCGCCTGCCCCGAAGGCCCCGCCTGCGGACTCGCCTTCGCCGACGAGGCCTGCAACGGCTGCACCGAGCGCGCCTGCTGTGCCCAGACCGAGGCCTGCTCCAACGACGACACCTGCCTCGCCTGCATCAACGGCGAGGCCAGCCGCGCCGCCTGCGACGCCAACGCGGCCTTCACGGCCTTCTTCGGCTGCCTCGACGATCGCTGCGGCATGGAGTGCGGCCTGGAGGTCGAGTGCGGCTTTGCCTCGGGGGACCCCTCCTGCGGCGCATGCATCGACGGCTCCTGCTGCGCCCAGGGCGCCGCTTGCGCCAACGACGACATCTGCCTCGAATGCATGACAGGAGACGGCCAGGGCTGCGACACCAACCGCAACCTCAGCCTCCTGCTGACCTGCCTCGCCGAGTGCGACGGCGATCCCTGCGGCGCCGCCCTTGAACCCGAGCCCGAGGGCAACCCCGAAGGCAACCCCGGCGCTGATCCCGAGGGCAACCCCGGCGCTGAGCCCGAAGGCAACCCCGAAGGCAACCCCGGCGCTGACCCCGAGGGCAACCCCGATGGCGGCTTCGTCGGCGAGCCCGAGGGCAACCCCGATGGCGGCTTCGTCACCGGCGGCGGCGCCGACGCCCAGCCCTCCGGCACCTGCCTGACCGTCATCGGCCGCCGCCCCTCCGGCGACGCCGCCGCCCTCCTGGCGCTGCTCGCCGCCCTGGGCCTCGTCCTCCGGCGCCGCCGCACCTGATCCCCGCTGTCCCTCAAAGCCCCCGACGATCTGATCGCGTTGAACCTGAACTCCAGATCGCGAGGGAAGCCCCGTGGCGGCCCTTACGACGGGCACCAGAGGCGTTCGAGGGACTCCCGTATCGTCAAGTGGTTGTCCCAGAGCCTGCTCGTCCCCGGGGCGTGGAGGATCGTCCCGGCCACGAAGTGGGGTCGCCAGCGCGGGCTCATGTGCGAGGCCTCTTCAAGCGCGGCGAGCAGAAGCTTGTAGTTGTGGTAGTCCAGGAAGGTGGTCGCGAAGACGGACTGGCGCCAGTAATCAAAGAGGGGCAGGCTCTGGCCGCCGGCCTCGAACCATCCCAGCGTTCGCCTTGATGCGGTGGGATCGGCCCTGTCGCGTTGAGGCTTCTGGATCGATCCAAAGATGTCCGTCAGCTCAACGACCTCCTCGCTGCCAAGCTCCACCAGCCTCGGCGCCTCCGTGGCCGTGGGCGCGACCGAGGCCGCCGAGGCGGCCATGACGAGGGCCATGAGTCTCGCCTCATCGCTGGAGGCCCCTTCGTAGCTTCGGCGATAGGCGTTGAGCGCGGTGACCCAGTGTCGCCCGAAGCCAAAGCTGCCGAAGATCATCTTCTCCGCGGCGCCCAGCCGGATGGCGTCCCAGATCGTCGAGGGGGCGACGCCCGCGTCCAGGAAGGCCAGGATCGCCTCGGTGATGGCGATGGGGTCAGGGTCGCGCAGCGCCGCGAGGACATCCGGCACGGCCGCGTCGTCCGGCGCCCCCGAGGCCCACCCCGGCGCCGCCTCGATGACCCTGGAGCGCTGCTCGGCCCACGCGGCGGCCCCCTCGGTGGGCGCCAGCGCCGCGTCGACCAGCTTGCGGACGAGGCGCGCCCCGTGGGCGCCGTCCAGGGCGCTCAGAGTGGAGAAGGCGTGCCGCGCGAAGATCACCTTATGGAAGGCGTGGCCCAGATCCCGGCCCATGAACGGAAAGAGGATGTCGCGCAGGCCGCCCCGATCGTTCGCGCGCCAGAGGGCCAGCGCCGCCCGCCCGGCCACCTCGGCGTCTTCGGCGTCCAGCGCGTCCTGGAGCGTGCTCCTGGCCAGGGCCGCGTCAGGCAGCGCGCCGACGATCTCGGCCATGGGCTCGGCGGCGCCGACCCGCTCGATGCCCGCCTTCATCCGCTGGATGGCCCACAGCAGCGGCTCAAGTTGAAAGCGGATCGGGGCGCCAAGGGACAGCTCGTAGGCGGCGTGGCAGGCGTAGACGGTGTGCAACTCCCCATCGATCGGGTGGGTCGGGACGGCGTCGAGGCCAGCCAGGAAGCTCGCCGAGAAGAGGGTCTGGATGGAGAGGCCGCCGCTGATCCTGCTCAGGACACCATCGAGGATGTCCCCCGTGGGCGTCTCAAGGATCCACCGGGCCAGGGCCTCGGTCGTCTCAGGATCGCGAACGGTCCCGGTGTAGGGCGCGAACAAGGAAGGCGAGTCGGGTGAGCCTCCGCCCTCGCCGCAAGCCGTGAGGCGAGCGGCGGCGGCGCCGACCACACCCAGACAGGAGAACGACAGAAAGTCTCGTCGGGTTCGCGTCATGAGAGGACTCTACAGGCCGCGAAGGAGATTCACAAACGCCCCGCACGAAACGGGCATGGCCATCAACGCAACCGACGCGCGGCGATCGCCGCCTCGATGGCCTCGGGGCTCAGGAAGGGGACGGGCAGGCCGGCGGCCTCAAGGCGGCGGATCTCGGCGACGATCCACGCGTGAACGGGCGCCTTCGCGCCCACCTCGGCGGCCAGACGGACGATCTCCCCGTTGAGGTCGTCGATCTCGGTGGGCTTGCCGGCCTCCAGATCCTGAAGGGTCGAGGACCGCGCCGCAGGATCGATGGACACCAGCGCGGGGGCCGCCCGCAGGATGAGCGCGTCCGGCAGCGGCAGCAGCCTCGCCATCAGCCCCGGCGACAGCTTGCCGACCCGCGCCGCGGCCACGCCCGCGGCCCGCAACACGCGCTGCCCCTCCAGGATCGAGGCGGCGAAGGATCGCCGCAGGGGCCTGGAGCGCAGCGACTCGGCGATCGACAACCCGGACAGCGCACACAGCGCATTGTTGAGGTTGATCAACAACTTACCAGCCTGCACCGCCTGGATGTCCGACCGCAGATCGAGCGCCTCACCGGCGCCCTCAAGCGCGGCCCTGAGCGCCTCGATGGGCGCGGGGCAGCGCTGAAGGCCGCGCGCGTCGAGCGTCAGCGGGCCGCTGGTGGCCTGGACGAAGCGCGGCCCCTGGCGAAAGACGTTCGTGCTGAACATCCCGCCCAGGACGGGCTCCAGCCCGCCTGCGCGCAGCCTGTCCGGGTTGCGCAGGCCGTTCTGGAAGGAGCACACCGGCGTCCCGGGCCGCAGCACCTTTGAGAGCGCCGCCGCGGCCTCGTCCGTGTGCCGGGACTTCACCGTCACGAGGCACAGATCCACGCCGCCGAGCGCCGCCGGATCGTCGTCGACGACCAGATCGGGGCCGGGGCGGTGGACTCTGCCGCCTATGGATCGGGCCTCCAGCTCCCCGGCCAGCGCCACCAGCCACGGCCTGCCCACCATGACCACCGGCAAGCCCTGGCCGCTCAAGAGCACCCCGAGCCACGCCCCGACCGCCCCGGCCCCGAAGATCCCCACCCGGATCCCACCGCCCATGTCCGTCAGCCCGTGTCTTGGATCTCGGCGACCAGGGTCAGCGGGTGGCCTTGGAGATCGTCTTGCCGAGGTTGTGCAGGATCTGCGGGTCAAGGGCAATGCGGCTCGTCGTTGGATCTGCCGAAGTCGAGAGGGGATGAGCGTGCGCTTTGGAGGCTGGATGAGCTGGTGAAGGCTTCAACGCAGATGAAGACTGGGCAAGAAATGCTCAAACGGGCTCGTCTTCAGGGGCTCGCAGGACCCCAACGCCCCACGCTCCTCGCACCGCCCCACACGCGACGACCGCCCACGCTCGGCGAACGCCCCACGCTCCTCGCACCCCTGCGGGGGCTCGTCGGGTGGGGCTTGGATGCGCGGGTGGGCTGCGCCCTGTCGGTCGCAGGCCGGCGCACGAGCGCCAGAGATTCGCAGGGGAGGATCAGCGCGTCGAAGTGGGCCTATGGATTGGGATTTTCACGCCCCCTGGTGTCGACCTGGGCCGTGCGCCGGCCTGCGACCGCCAGGGCGCAGCCCACCCCGAGTTTCTAGCCCCACCCGACGAGCCCGTCCCCCCTTGTGGGGGGCGGTGCGAGGAGCGTGGGGCGGTGCCAGGAGCGTGGGGCGATCGTGGGGCGTTGGGTGGCGTCGAAGGGGCCTGGAGCCTTCCCTGAGCCAACCTGCCGATGAAGGTCGCACTCGGCAAGGTCGTGCAACGTGGACCGGCTCGGTGGTAGAGTCGCGCGTCATGGCGTATCAAGGCGTTGCAACAACAACGGTAGAGAGGCGAGGTCGTCGCAAATGCAGAAGAACTTCGTATTGGACACCAACGTGCTGCTGCATGATCCCGAGGCGCTGCTGCACTTCGAGGACAACACGGTCGTCGTGCCGATCTACGTGGTCGAGGAGATCGACAAGTTCAAGCGAGAGCTCAGCGAGCGGGGCCGCAATGCGCGTCAGGCGGCGCGCTTGCTGGACACCTACCGGGAGCGCGGGAGCCTGTCGGAGGGGGTGAGGCTGGAGGAGGGCGGCTTGCTCAGGGTGATGTCGGCGGAGAACGGAGGGCCGCAGCACGTGCTGGACAAGAAGCTGGCCGACAACCTGATCCTGGCCGTGGCGCTGGACCTGAAGGAGGCGCAGCCGGATCGGGAGACGATCTTCATCACCATGGACACGAACCTGCGGATCCGGGCCAACGCCATGGGCCTGAAGGCGGTCCACTTCGAGGAGTCCGAGACAGACATCGAGCACCTCTACCCCGGGGCCAAGGAGCTGACGATCAGCGACGAGGACTTCGAGACCTTCTTCCAGAACGGCGAGCTGAGGCTGGAGCACACGCCGGGGGCGCTGCAGCACCGCCGGGCTGCGGAGCTGGAGATGGCCGAGGGCAGGGCCCTGGAGAGCAAGCCGGTGCTTTTCCCCAACGAATACCTGCTCTTGCGACCCGCGAGCGCGCCGGGGCAGTCGGGCCTGGGGCGCTTCGACGAGGCCACGGGCAAGATCGTGCCGCTCAAGAAGGTGTCCAAGGGGGTCTGGGGGATCCGGCCCAAGAACAAGGAGCAGCACTTCGCGCTCGACGCGCTGCTCAACCCGGACATCAAGCTGGTGACCCTGCTGGGCAAGGCCGGCACGGGCAAGACCCTGCTGGCGATCGCGGCGGGGCTGGCGGCCACGGCCGGCGAGCACCTCTACAAGCGGCTGCTGGTGGCCCGGCCCATCTTCCCGCTGGGGCGAGACATCGGCCACCTGCCCGGCGATCTGGAGCAGAAGCTCAACCCCTGGATGCAGCCCATCCGCGACAACATCGAGTTCCTGATGGGCCTGTCGCGCTCGGACACCTTCTTCTACGGCGGGGGGATGGAGGAGCTTCTGAGCCAGGGCATCCTGGAGATCGAGCCCCTGACCTTCATCCGGGGCCGCTCGATCCCGGGCCAGTACATGATCATCGACGAGGCCCAGAACCTGACCCCTCACGAGACCAAGACGATCCTGACCCGCGCCGGCGACGGCACCAAGATCGTCTTGACCGGCGATCCCTTCCAGATCGACAACCCCTACGTGGACAGCGAGTCCAACGGCCTGACCCACACCATCTCCCGCTTCAAGGGCCAGCGCATCGCCGCGACCGTCACCCTGAGCAAGGGCGAGCGCAGCGAGCTGGCCGAGATCGCCTCGAACCTCCTCTGAGCGGCCAGGCTCAGGGGCGCGGTGCTGAACAGGAACCCCATCGATGACCTTCAAAGAATATGACGACTACGACGGCCTCGGCCTCGCCGCCCTGGTGGACAAGGGCGAGCTCTCCCCGGCGGAGCTGGTCGAGGCCTGCCTGAGCCGGATCGAGGCCCGGAACCCGGCCATCAACGCCGTCGTCCACAGGATGGACGCGCGGGCCAGGGAGCAGGCCGCAGGTCCGCTCCCGGAAGGCCCCTTCCGCGGGGTCCCGATGTTGCTCAAGGACCTGCACGCCGAGGACGCCGGCGAGCCCTGCACGGGCAGCAGCCGCCTGCTGGCCGGCTACGTCCCCGATCGGGACAGCGAGCTGGTGCGCCGCTACAAGGCCTCCGGGGCGGTGATCGTGGGGCGCTGCAACACGCCCGAGTTCGGCATCTACGGCGTGACCGAGTCGGCCCTGCGCGGCCCCTGCCGCAACCCCTGGGATCTGTCCCGGACGCCGGGCGGCTCCAGCGGCGGCTCAGGGGCGGCGGTGGCCGCCCGCATGGTCCCGATGGCCCACGGCGGCGACGGCGGCGGCTCGATCCGGATCCCGGCCTCGCACTGCGGCCTCGTGGGCCTCAAGCCCACGCGCGGGCGCAACCCCATGGGGCCAGTCCGCGGCGAGAGCTGGGGCGGCCTCGTCGCCGAGCACGTCCTGACCCGCAGCGTCCGCGACTGCGCCGCGATGCTCGACGCCACCCACGGCCCCGATCCCGGCGCCCCCTATCAAGCGCGAGATCCCGAGCGCCCCTTCCTCGACGAGGTCGGCGCCGATCCCGGCCGCCTGCGCATCGCCTACACCACCTCCCCCATCTTCGCCGACGCCTCCTCGCCCGAATGCGTCGAGGCCGTCGAGCAGGCCGCAGCCCTGGCCAGCGAGCTCGGCCACGAGGTCGAGGAGGTCCGCCCGTCCTTCAACCGCGAGCTGCTCGTCAAGGCCTACCTCCTGATGGTCTGCGGCGGCGTGGCCGCTGGCGTCCGGCACGCCGCCCAGCTCGCCGGCCGAGAGCCCAGGGGCGAAGATCTCGAGCCCGCCACCTGGATGATGAAGCTCATCGGCGAGCGCACCACCGCCGCCGACTACGTCTGGCACCAGCAGGCCATCCACCGCGCCAGCCGCGACCTCGGCGCCTTCTTCGGCCAGTGGGACGTCTTCTTGACCCCCACGGTCGCCCTCCCGCCGGTCGAGATCGGCGCCTTCGACCTCAAAGGCTCCGAGCGCGCCCTGATCAAGATCCTGCGCGCCACCCGCAGCCGCAAGCTCATCGACATCGCCCTCCAGGAGATGCCCAGAGGGCCCATGTCCGCCACCCCCAACACCATGCTCTTCAACATGACCGGCCAGCCCGCCCTGAGCCTCCCCCTGCACTGGACCTCCGAGGGCCTGCCCATCGGCACCCAATGGGTCGGCCGCTTCGGCGACGAGGCCACCCTCCTGAGCCTCGCCGCCCAGCTTGAGGCCGCCCGACCCTGGAAAGACCGCACCCCACCCAACCTCCCTGGCTGATCCCGACCCCGCCTGGATCAGCGCAGCGCGAAGAGCGCCACGGCGCTGGCGACGGCGACGTTGAGGCTGTCGGTGCCCGGCGCCATGGGGATCATCAGGTGGTGGTCCGCGCCTTCGATCGCCGCCCGGCTCAGGCCCGGCCCCTCCGCGCCGACGACCAACGCCAGCCGCCTGTCTGCGCCCAGATCCAGCCGCGTCCGCATCGTCAATGGGCTCGCCTGATCCGACAGGCACAGGGCCGCGATGGCGAAGCCGTGGGCCCTCAAGGCCGCGTAGATGGCCTCGATGGGCTCGCCGTGGGCAAAGGGCAGGCGCAGCGCGTGGCCCGCCGAGACGCGGATGGCCTTGCGGTAGAGCGGATCGCAGCACGGAGCGTCGAGCAGTACGGGGCTCGCGCCGAAGGCCGCCGCGTTCCTGAAGCAGGCCCCGACGTTGTCGGTGTCGGTGAGCCCCTCAAGGACCAGCGCCGTGGCGCGCCCGTCGGGGAGGGCGGCCAGGACTTCGTGGGCGCTCGTCGGCGCGGCGCGCGATCCGGCGGCCAGCAGGCCCCGGTGGATGTTGAAGCCCACCAGCTCGCTCATCCGGGCGTGGTCGAGGACCATCACCGGGATGGCCTCCGGGACGCGGGCCAGCAGGTCGCCGTCGGGCTCGACTCGCTTTGATGAGACCAGTACCGAGCGCAGCGGGTGTCGCCCGCCCTCCAGCAGCGCCTCAAGGACGATGCGGCCCTCGGCGATGAAGGCGCCCTCGTGGCGCGACACGTCCTTGTCTCGGAGCATCCGGTAGACATCGAGCCTGGGATCGTCGGCCTTGACGTGGATCAGCATGGCGCCCCGTGGTCCTGGGATCGTCGGCCGCCGCGGCGGGGTCGCCGCGCCGAACCTCGCGATCGGCAACAACAAATCGGCGAGGAAGAGGATCTGCCGCGGTGCGGCTCGATCGGGTATAACAAACTGGCGAAGGCTTGTCAGAGGGCGGAGGTGGCGATGGGCGATCCCTTGCTGGTGTTTGATCTGGGCAATGTCATCCTCGACGTGGACTTTGACCGCTTCGCCCGGCGCGTGGTGGTCGGGACGGAGCGCAGCGCCCAGGAGGCGATGGCGGCCTTCTCGGGCGGCCCGCTCAAGGAGGCGCTCGACAGGGGGCAGATCAGCCCTGCGGCCTTCGCGGCGCAGGTCCGGGCGTGGCTCGGGCCCGCGGCGCCCTCGGAGCAGGAGGTCCTGGGGGCGTGGTGCGACATCTTCGCGCTCAAGGCCGACGCGCGCGAGGCGCTGGATCGCTGCCAGCGCGATCACGAGGTCTGGCTGCTCTCGGATACGGACCCTGCCCACTTCGAGTCGGTGCTGGCGCGCTTCCCGTTGGAGGGCTTTGACAGGGTGCTGGTGTCCTACCTGACGGGGCGGCTCAAGCGCGATCCGGGGGGCTTTGAGCCGCTGGCCGAGGTCGTCAGGTCGGGGCGCCGGGTGATCTTCTTCGACGATCTGGAGGTGAACGTGGCGGCGGCGTGCGCGGCGGGGGTGGACGGGGTGCTCTTCGTGGACTGGGCGCAGGCTGGCGCGGCGCTGGACGCGCGCGGCGTGGTCGCTTGATCGCGATGGGCGCCGCGCGACGCCCATCGAGTCGGCTGCGGGGGCGGCGGAGCGGCGTCGAAGCCCGATTACTGGCCTTGGTTGCGGCGCTTGAGGAAGATCACGATCCCGGCGATGGCGCCCCCGAAGATGAGGGCGGAGCAGAGGCAGGAGCCTCCGATGAGGGCGAGTTCCATGATCCCAGCGCTTGCCATGTTCAGGCTCCTTGTTTGAGCGCCCCGCGCGATCTCGGCGCGGCGCTCGGTGGAGGGAGAGCTTGCCAGAGCGTCGGCGGCGAGACAACCTTGGGGCGGGCTGCTGCTTGAGGAGGGGGGTGTGATCCAGACGAGCTATTTTGCGCAGATCAAGGCGCTGCGAGAGGGGGGCGTCATCGATCGGTGCGTCCCGATCTGCCGCCACATGCCGCGCTGGCTCGCGGGCGAGGTCAGGCTGCGGCGCTATGCGCGGCTGGCGCCGCCTGCGGATCTGCTCGGCGCCCTGAAGGAGGGGTGGGCGAGCTGGGAGAAGTTCGCGGCGGCCTACCGGCGAGAGGTGCTTGGCGCCCTCGACGTCGACGAGGTGCTCGGGGAGCTGGCCGAGATCGCGCCCGAGGGGGCGATCTTGATGTGCTACTGCAAGGGCGAGGGCGGGCGATGCCACCGCCACCTGGTGGCTGCGTGGCTGGGGGAGCGGGTCGAGGTCAGGGAGTGGGAGCCGCCGAGCCCCCAGGCTTCGCTCTTCTGAGGTCGCGCCGAGGGCGTCGGCGCGGTTGTTGAGCGTGTGGGTCGACAGGAGCCGCCGTCGGCGCTAGGATGCGAGCGCAAGCACACGAGCGCAAGAAACGATCGTTGTGCGGCGTTGAAGCCATATGAACGCCCTCTATCCATGTTGAGTTGAAGATGACGAAGCGCCTTGGAAGAAGTCCTCTGGTGAGCCTCGGGGCAGTTCTTGGGGCCTGGGTTCTGGCGGCGTCGGCCTGCTCGTCGGTCCCGGATCCCAGCCCGACGGAGTTCATCGACTATCCCACGAGCCTCGTGCTGGGCAAGAGCCGCAACGCGATAGAGCGCGACCTGAAGCCGCGAAAGACGGACGACGACGGCTGGGTGGTCTACACAAGGACCTTCAGAGTCAGGTACGACAACAACAAGGCCGTCGAGATGATCGAGAAGGTCCCGAGCGAGCTCAACTGCAAGGAGGCCGCGCAGTGGCTCGGCTTCGAGCGCGCCCGGACGCCCATCCTGCAAAAGGGCCGGTGCCACTGGCCGGTCGACAGCCCTCGCCATAGCCTCGCCAAGGGCGTCTCCGGGGACCTGACCCTGGACGACCGCGTCTTCCAGGTCAAGCTCCACTGATCGGTCCTCAAGTATTCAGAACTCAAAGGTTTATTGGAAGCTGGGGACGCGGGGCGAGGCGCTGAAGGTCCACCTGGGCGAGCCGCTCTTGAGGCCCTTGGCGCCGATGGTCACGTCAAAGGGTATCTTGACCGTGGCCAGGCCGATCCCCTTCTTGAGCTCGACGGTGCCTTTGAAGGTCCCCACGTCGTCGGCGATCGTGATGGAGAGCTTGCGCAGATCCAGCAGGTCGTCGTGGCGCTGGCCGGCCAGCGCCAGGGAGGCGGACTCGGCGTTGAGGACGAAGCCCTGCTGGCTGTCGAGCGTGACGTCCCTGAGCTGCGCGCTGGCGTCGATCCCCTCGCGGGTCAGCGTCAGCGTGCCGACGCGCGTCGAAGGCCAGGGTCGCTCGGCCAGGGCGGCCATGTCGAGGATGACGGCCCGCACCATGGCCTGGACGTCGAGCAGGGCAGGGGGGCCACCCTTGATCGGCGGCGCGGGGTCGGCGGCGCGGTCGACGAAGACGAGCGAGAGCGCCTTGGCGTCGACCGAGGCCTCCTTGACCCCGGCGCCCTTGAGCTTGAGGGTCATGGGCGCGGTCAGCTCGATCCGGCCCAGCGCCCCCTCGGCGCTCGTGCAGACCATCGGGGCCAGCTCCACAGACCTGTCGCTGAGCGACAGGTCGGCGTCGACGCCCTCTGGGCAGACAAAGCCCTTGTCGCGCAAGGCGCCCTCGGCCACGCTGGAGGCGATCATGTCGGCCGACAGCAGCAGCGAGAGCACGCCGACGCCCAGCAAGGCGGCGATCCCGATGATCCCGATGGTGCTCTTCTTGAGGTTCTGGCCTTTGGGTGAGGTCATGGCTGCTCCTCCTGGCGACGTGGCGCATTGTGGCATCGACCGCCTGCGTTGTCACGGCGCCCGCCAACGCTATAGAAAGCCTCTATGGTTTCCATCGGAAGCTTGTATTTTCGGGGGGCTCGGGCAGCCCTTAACTTGGCGACGCGGCCCGCCACCGGGGGGTTGCGCGTCGGCGGGCGGAGGAATCACCGCCTCGCCGCTTGTCTCTCAATCAGGGTTGTCGTACTCTTCAGGAGCGTGATGAAGCAGAGAGCGACCTTCTGACAGCAGATTTTCTGGCGCGGGGCGAGCCTCGCGGTTGGAGCTTGTAAACAGGACTCGGGGGAATGAGCATGCGCAACTTCAGGTGGGGTTCAAGGAAGGCCGTCCTGACGCTGGTGTCAGGGGGCGTGCTGGCCGCAGGAGGCGTGGCCTGCGACGACGAGGTCATCTTTGAGAACGAGCCTCCTGTGCGAAGCGGGCTCTTTGAGCGCACGGATCGGGTCTTCGAGGATCAGGACAAGTTCCTGGACGAGGACGGCAACGACATCTGCGTCAACAACATCAACGACCTCCTGGTGCGCTTTGATGAGATCGCCGAGTTCCGCAACAGCAACAACAACCCCGACGACGACGTCACGGTCGAGCAGCTCACGGATCGCCTGACGGAGTTCCTGACCGATCCGGCCGAGATCGCCGGGAGCATCGACCTCGCCATCGGCGGCGTGCCCAAGGACAACGAGGAGCAGATCTCCAAGGACGTCATCTTCCTGCTGGCCGTCCTGGGGACGAGCAACAGCCTGCTCGGTGACCTGACCCAGACCCCTCGTCAAGGGATCGAGGGCCGCGACGACCTCATCGGCTTCCCCGACGAGGACGACGGCCCCCTCTTCGGCTCCAAGGAGTGCTCGCCGGCCACCAAGCTCTGGGCCGGCGGCTACTACAAGGCCACGAAGATGCCCCCGACGATGGGGGAGTGGTGCGAGAAGTATGGCTTTGAGGCCAACTGTCAGAACGGGAACATCCGCGCCAACGACGGCAAGGATCTGAAGATCTCCTACTTCAACGCCCACGCGCTGCCGGTCTTCCGGATCACGCTGTGCAACAACGACGACTTCGTCCGGGAGGAGAAGGGCTTCAAGGGCGTCGGCTTCGGCTGCGTCAACCTCAATTACATCTGCGAGGAGCGCGTCAAGCCCGGCGTCATCGCCGACGCCACCCTGGAGCAGATCACCGGCGAGACCAAGGGCTCGGCCAACTTCCGAGAGGCCGTCAACGCCCTTGAGCTGGGCCTCAACGACACCATCGAGGTCAACGGCGACCCCGTCTCCGTCATCTGCGACAACCCCGAGCAGGACGTCAACTGCAACCGCTGTGAAGCCGTCTCCGTCACCATGCACTACGACTTCGTCAACAACAGCGATCCCAGGCCCACGGTCGTCTTCGGCGCCTACCGCGGCGTCGACAACACCGCGCCCCTGATGGACCGCATCGACCTGAGCTTCAACGGCATCGAGGAGCCCTTCGAGGTCATCCCCAACATCTGCAACTCCTGCCACGCAGGACACCCCTACGAGCCCAAGGACCCTGCCAACCCCTCCTTCGAGGACTACAACATCCAGTCCCAGTTCCTGCCCATCAACTACCGCTTCGCGCTCCAGGATGCCGCCGAGCTCAAGGCCTTCCTCGACAACAAGCTGATCTTCAACCAGTCCGTCATGACCGACGCCCCTCGCGCCGAGCGCCCCGACGACGTCCGCCTCTTCATCAAGGACAACAACACCCCCGCGCCCTTCTTTGTCGATGCCAGCGGGGATCTGGAGGACTCCGAGAAGATCAACAAGTTCATCACGGACATCGACCCGCTGGCCTACACCGGCTTTGCCACCGACGGCCTCAACAAGAGCTTCGGGGCCTTCGTCAACGACGCCATCGGCAATGACGAGCTGGACGCGATCGAGCTCCACGACGACGACGAGATCCCCGACGGCTGGAAGCAGGGCAAGTCCGGCAAGGACGGCGAGAACTTCTATCGAATCGTCGGCGAGCACTGCAACGACGGCTGCCACATCGCGCTGCCGCCGCCGCTGGACTTCCAGAGCTTCGACAACTTCAAGGAATACCGCGAGACCATCCTGCGCGACCTCTGCCAGGACTACTCCATGCCCCACTCCCCCGAGGCCTTCTTCCTCTTCTGGAGCCGCTCCGAGCGCGTCACGAAGGATCCCGAGGACAACATCCGCCTCAACAAGAACAAGGACTACGAGCTGGTCGACTTCGCCGACCGCAAGGACGAGCTCGAAGACGGCAACATGCGCGGCGACGTCGAGCTCTTCCTCGAGTTCGAAGGCCCCGGCTGGGAGCCCCTCATCAACGACCTCGAAGATGGCCTCGACAGCTGCGACATCCCCCCCATGGCCACGACCTTCATCCGAACCGCCGAGATCACCAACTTTGCCGCCATCGCCGGCAAGCGCGACAAGTGCATCGAGGAGCTCAAGGGCGAGCGCTTTGGGCGCCTCTTCTGCCGCACCCTCTGCGATCCCAAGATCTTCAGCGACGAAGGGCTTGAGAAGGAGGGCTTCATCTTCCTTCGCACCGCCGAGATCACCCGCGATGTCTGCGAGAACCTCGCCGACTCCATCGACAACAGAAAGTTCAACGACGTCGACGACCTCGGCCTCCCCGGCCAGGTCGAGGGGCTCTTCCTGATCGACAACGTGATCGATGAAGACGAGATCGATCGCGGCAACCTCCTTGAGCCCAAGACCAACTTCAAGAAGACCGCCAAGCAGTTCCGCGAGTCCCAGGGCCTCAAGGACTGATCCCCCGAGGGGCCCTCAACCCGAGGGCCCCCCCCTCTCCACGCGGCGCGACTCCTCGACGATGAAGCGCGCCGCGCTCCCCCTCCCTCGGCTCTCCCCGCCCACCCCCGGTGTTCCGGTGCGACGACGCTCCCTGATCCTCTTCCTCACCATCCTCTCTCCCCTTGTCGCCTGCGGCGAGGATCCCGTCGAGCCCCTGACCATCAACGGCTGCCCCATGATCCCCGCCACGATCTGTCGCGGCGTCGATCTCTCCGGGCAATCCCTCTCGGCGCTTGATCTGCGCCGAGCCAACTTCACCGAGGCCAACCTCAGCGGCGCCTCGCTCGATGACGCCGACCTCGATCTGGCCGACATGACCGGCGCCAACGTCGCCGGCGCCTCCTTCCTGCGCGCCTCGCTCGTGCGCGCCTCCCTGACCGGCGCCGACTGCCAGGGCGCCAACTTCGAACTGGCCGACCTCCACCTCGCCCGCTTCGAGCGCGCCTCTCTCGACGGCGCCTTCCTGGAGGGCGCCGACCTCCACCTCGCCCGCCTCAACATGTCCACCTTCAACGACGCCGACCTCACCGACGCCGACCTGTCGCTGACGAGCATGCACGGCGTCTCCCTGGTGCGCGCCAGGCTCTTCAAGGCCAACCTCACCCGCGCCGACCTCGCCGTCGGCACCGACATGACCGAGGCCGACCTCACCCTCTCGCGCCTCGACGGCGCCAGGCTCAACAACACCGTCATGGATCGCGCCCTCCTGAACTCCACCCAGGCCTTCAGCGCCGACTTCTCCGTCACCTCGCTCATCGGCGCCGACCTCCAGCGCGGCAACTTCATCGCCTCCAACTTCGCCCTCTCCAATCTGACCGACGTCATCGCCTCCGAGGCCGACCTCTCCGCCACCAACCTGACCAACGCCGACCTGACCGGCGCGACCCTCTTCAACGCCGACCTCATCGCCGCCGACGCCTCCGAGGCGAACCTCACCCGCGCCGTCCTGATCAACGCCGATCTCCGCGGCGCCGATCTCCGCGCCGCCGACCTCACCGACGCCAACCTCACCGGCGCCAACCTCGCCGGCGCCACCCTCACCGACATCGTCTGGGACAGCACCACGTGCCCCGACGGCGTCGACTCCGACGCCGCCGCCGATGGCACCTGCCTCGAGCACCTCGTTGCGCCTCAATAGATTGTAGTTGGTTGTAATTGTTGGTGTTTTTTGCCTTGGGGCGATGGGCTCGCCCCTGGCCGGCGGCGCGTATTCATCCCCTGCGATGATTTTTTTTAGATCGCCTCGACGCCCCGTCGCGTTCGTCCTCTTCACCTCAAGGGCAATCCGGATCGCGGCGCCGATCGCGGCGAACCAACATGGAGAAGGCGAGATGGGCAAGATGAACAGACAATCCTGGTTGACGCTCGGCATGGGCGGCGTGGCGGTGGCGATGGTGGCCGGCTCGGTGGCCTTGAGCCTGACGGGAGGCGGCGACGAGGCCACCGCCTCGGAGGTCGAGGACGACGACAAGGCCGCCGAAGAGTCCTCCTCCGAGCTCAAGCCGGCCCGCGCGAAGGTCACCCCCTTCAAGCTCGAAGAGTGCGCGATGCCCGTCGGCTCAAGGCCGGTGGCCACGAAGGAGAAGGGCAACCCGCTGGCCCGCGCCTCGGCCCAGAAGGGGCTCGACTTCCTCACCAAGGAGGCCCTGGCCTGGCAGACGCAGCACAACTGCTACGGCTGCCACGTCCAGGCCGTCACCGTCGAGGCCCTGGCCGTCGGCTACCACCACCAGTACGACGTCGGCAAGAAGGACCTCGCCACCATCCTCGACGGCATGTTGACCCTCAACGGCGGCGCCCGCACCCCGCAGGGCCTCGGGCACTCCTCGCCCAGCATCGCGACCGCGGCCAAGGTGCTCGGCTCGGCCGCCTTCGCCCGCTACGACCGCTGGGTGGACGCCGAGGTCCACAAGGATCTGCTCAAGACCGCCTCGGAGATCCTGGAGTATCAGCGCCCCGACGGCTCCATCGTCGTCGAGTGGAACAGCGCGCCGGTGGCCACGGGCACGACCCAGAGCACCGCGCAGGCGATGATCGTCTTCAAGCAGGCCTACGAGCGCTCCGCCGACGACCAGTGGCTCACGGCCGTCCAGCGGGCCGAGGACTACCTCCACGGGGTCATCTCGAGCTGGAACAAGACCCCCCCGCAGGACATCCAGGAGATCAACTACGCCGTCATGGGCCTGCTGGCCGCCGGGGTGGGCAACACCGAAGACATCATGGTCAAGCTCCAGCGGCGCCTGCTCAACCTCCAGTCCAAGGACGGCTCCTGGGGCGAGAAGCTGGCCGAGGGCGAGACGCTCCAGGTCGACGGCCAGATGGACGCCCTCAGAAACGTCAACATCGAGGCCGTGGGCCGCTCGGTGACGGCGCCCTTCGCCACCGGCCAGACGATCTACACCCTTCGGATGCTCGGGATGACCGACGGGGACGAGGCCATCGCCCGCGGCACGAAGTGGCTCATCGATCACCAGCAGCCCACGGGCGGCTGGTCCGTGGCCGGCTTTGGCAAGGCCGAGGCCATGTGGGCGGTGCTCGGGCTCGTGTCGACGGACGTGATGACGCTCGCGGTCGAAGACCTCAAGAACGGACAGCACGTCGAGGGCAAGCACGCCTTCAAGGTCGACGCGCGCGACAACAAGTCCGGCGGCGTCCTCAAGATCGAGATCGCCGTCGATGACATCCCCGCCTTTGGCGCCTGCGCCAGCCAGCTCTCCTGGGCCTGGGACACCTCGACCGTCGACCAGGGCAAGCACCTGATCACCATCGCCGCCACCAACGTGCGCGGCGAGGTCAGCAAGCGGATCTTCGAGGTCTACACCGGCGATGTCTACCTGACCCAGCTCGGCACCCGCTTTGACAACAACGGCACCGTCGTCTCGCTGCGCAACATTGCCCCCTCGGCCATGCCCAACACGGTCGAGATGGAGATCCTCGGCACCGACGACAAGGGGGCCGTCCAGAAGGGCGCGCCGCTGCGCACCATCAAGCAGGACGGCAGCCAGGGCTCGATGAGCTTCTTCTGGGATGGCAAGGACGGCGGCGGCAAGGACCTCGCCCGAGGCCGCTATGTCGCCCGCGTGACCTTCCGCGACCAGAAGGGCGGCGCCCGCCAGACCGAGGACCTCGTCTTCGTCCACGACACCGCCGAAACCCAACAGAACGAGTTCGGTCAGATCCAGGGCTCGCTGAACTTCGCCGACGGCGACGTGGCGGCCAACTCCGAGGTCGAGCTGCTCGACGAGGAGGGCAATGTCGTCCAGCGCGTCTGGAGCAACGGGATGGGCAACTACCGCTTCCGCAACGTCGACGGAGAGCGCAAGTACAAGGTCCGCCTCAACAAGAAGGGCTTCAAGCCCGCCGAGATGCCCATCTCCGCCCCCAAGGCCGCCGAGGCCAAGGGCGACATGATGCTCGAAGCCGAGTAAGCCCCCCTCGCCCCCGCCCCGACGACATCACCACCCGCTCAATTGTCCCCGACGGGGTCACGGCCGCTGAGCCGGTCGTGGGTCCTTGCGGCCCACCCTCACCCCCATCGCGCCTCCTTGTCGCTCCCCTCATCTGCCGAGCCCTTTGTCCTGCGCCTCGGGATCGTCTAGAACCAGACCTCGATTCGAAGCCTGGGTCTGGGTGCGATCACGGGGAGGCAGGCGAGGGGCGGATGGAGCAGGAGGGTGTTATCAAGTTTCGGGCCGAGCACAGGTCCGAGGCGTTGAGCTGGTCGCGGCAGGGGGAGGCGGCGGCGCAGCTCATCGCGTGGCGCGAGATCCTGGGCAAGCTGGAGATCGTCGGTCAGGTCGCGGGGCGCTACGAGGGCGCGGGCTTTGGCAATGTCAGCGCGCGGCTGGGGCCTTTTCCGGGAACGCCCGGTCACAGGCCCTTCCTCATCACGGGGACGCAGACCGGGGGGGTCGAGTGCATGGCGCTGGAGCACTTCTGCGTCGTGGAGCGCTACGACGTGGCTGAGAACCGCGTCGAGAGCTTCGGCCCCGTGCTGCCGTCGAGCGAGTCGATGACCCACGGCGCGATCTACGACCTCGGCGCGCACATCCGGGTCGTCCTCCACGTCCACAGCCCCGTCCTCTGGCGCGAGTCCGACAGGCTCGGCCTGCCCTCGACGCCCAAGGAGGTCCCCTACGGCACCCGCGCGATGGCGATGGCCGTGCGCGGCCTCTATCGCCAGAGCGCGCTGCCTGAGCGCCGGATCTTCTCGATGAAGGGCCACGAGGACGGGATAGTCGTCTTTGGCCGGAGCGCCGAGGAGGCCGGCCAGGCGCTCCTCGCCGAGCTTGCCCGCGCCTTCACGGGCCTGTGCCACGATCAGAAGAAGCTCTGCCGCCTCTGAAGGATCCAAGGATCGACCGTGTTCGGTCCAGCTTGTCGAGGCAGCCGCTGGCGCGGCCCTTCTTCATTTGAAAAGTCTTTTGGATTCAATGGGTTGGTGTCGGGTCTTCGCCTCACTGCTCGGGGGCGAGCAAGCCTTCGCGCAGCAAACTCAGCCGCGATCCCAACGGGCCGGCGTTGTTGATGGGCATGTCGATCCCGGCAGGGCGGCGTTCTTGGGCCTTGATTCACTCGGAGGGGCTGTCTTCGGGCGGGAGATCGCGGGCAAGCAAGGCCGCCTTCAAGCTCGCCAGCTCGGCCTCAAGCGAGGCTGCACGGAGCCCTTCAGCCTCGGCGCGTTGAGCGGCGGCCTCGGCGCGCTGATCTGCGGCCTTGGCGCGCTCTCGATCGACCTCGGCGCGCTGATCTGCGGCCTCGGCGCGCTCTCGCTCGGCCTCCTTGAGCCGTCTTTCATGCTCGGCGACGGTGGGGACAAGCTCGCAGCCGCTGGGATCGAAGGACAACCTCGGACGGGGGCCCTGCTCGGTGTCCACGGTGACCAGATGGACCTCCAGGACCGACGACCAGCAGGCCCCGTCGCCCGTATAGGTCCTCACCCACTGGCCCTCGTCGTCTCTGGCGTAGCGCTGGAACGTGTATCGCGTCGCCCCGCGGGCAGGTTTGCTCCCTGGCAGCATTGAGCGCCTGGCCCCCTCGATGTCGTAGATAAAAAGCTCCTCGACATCAAGCTGCTCGTACTTCGGAGGCAGCTGCTCGTAATCCTTGCGCCAGTCCTCCGACACGATCTCAATGGCGACGCTCGGGGGGTTGTGGCCTCGCTTCCACGTCTGAATGGATGTGGGCCGGGGTCGTTCGCTGCGCCAGGGCATCAAGAAGACGTCGGGCGAGATGCGAACCAGGTGCTTCGTCTCGATCCAGGCGAAGAAGATGTCCGTGCCTGCCACGACGTTGGTCCACTGCCGCTGCTCGATCAGATGCTCAAGGCTGCTCAAGAGCAAGACCACGCTGTCCATCTGATCGAAGCTCTGACCCATGTCGTCCTCGTCCGTGAGGTACCACGAAGACCAGTCACCAGGAACAGGCGGCTGGGGCTGGCTTCGGCGCCGCGAGCGGCGTTGCGCGGGGATGTTGACCAGGGAAGGTGTGGGCGTGTTCGTCATGTGCGTCATGCTCCGATCCGACGTCCGATATTCAGAGTAGCAATGCCCCATCCACTGGTCAACCTTTCAGCACGCTGCAACCCTTGAAGGGCGCCCGCCCCTCGCCCCGATCCGCCCCCTCCTCACCACGATTACGGGCGCGATGATTCGGGGGGGGTGGGCCGCAGGAGCCATTGTCGGGATCGGTGGCCGTCTAGGGCGGGTGGCGAGGTCGTCGTGGCGGGACTCGATCCACCCGTGTCCGTAATTCAAGCGTCCCCCCTCCTTCCGTAGGGAGGAAGGCAGTGCCTCTCGGGGGACAGGGGGTGGAGTGCGATCCACCCGAAGCCGTAATACGAGCGTCCCCCCTCCTTCCGGAGGGAGGAGGGGGACAGGGGGTGGAGTGAGGTCGCTCAACGCGCATTGAGGCCGCGTCAACGATGATCCTCTCAGGAGGCACGCGCGTACTACTCGATGTGGTCGCTCCTCGTGATGCTGAGGGACTGGCGTTGCGAGGGGTGACGACATCAGGTTTTTCTTGTGGGCCTCCTTGTTTCCTGGAGCCAGGGGCCTGCTGGCGGTTGATCGATAAGTTAAACGTTATCAGTGACTTATAGGCATTTGACGGGCGTGGCGCTGCCGGTGGTTCCGGCGACGTCATCGACGCAATCCGGTGAAGGAAACATGGCTCAACAACCTCATCTCGTTGTGTGGCGCCTGGTCTTTTTTGTCGTCCTGACGGTGGCTTCGTGCGGTGATCCGCAAGTGCCCGAGGACACGGAGACCTTGGGTTGTCGCCTCAACAGCGACTGCGCGGTGGGTGAGGTGTGCCAGGAGGGGGCCTGCGAACCCCGACCCGAGGCGCCCGATTGCGAGCAGGACTGCCCTTGCGTGACGGGGCTCGATTGCCCTGCAGATCAGGTCTGTTTCGTGGAGTCGAGCCGCTGTGTGCCGCGCCAGTGCGGGCGAGATACGGACTGCGCTCTTGGAGAGGTCTGCCAAGGGGGTCTGTGCCTGACGGACATCAACGCAGATCGGGATCGGGATGGAGTCCCCGACGCTGAGGACAACTGCGCCGAGCTGACCAACACCGACCAGGACGACCTCGATGACGACGGGGTGGGCAATGCCTGCGACGACGACATCGACGGCGACGGCGCGCTCAACGGCGTCGACAACTGCCCCCAGAGCGGCACCGACAACGTCGAGGATCTCGACGGCGACGGCGAGGGAGACGTCTGTGATCGAGACGACGACGGGGATCTCAACACGGACAGCCTCGACAACTGCCCGCGCGCGTCCAACCCCGGACAGGAAGATCGCGACGGCGACGGCCTCGGCGACGACTGCGACGAGGACAACGACCGCGACGGCGTGCCCGACGGGCGCGACAACTGTGCCGCGCTTCCCAACCCGGGTCAGGATGATCTCGATCGCGACGGGCAGGGCGACGGCTGTGATCTGGACATCGACGGTGACGCCATCGACGATCTGCAGGACAACTGCCCCCGCACCCCCAACGCCGATCAGCGCGACAACAACGGCGACGGCACGGGCGACGCCTGCGAGGGCGACCGCGACGGCGACGACGTGCGCGATTTTGCCGACAACTGCCCCGACGCCCCCAACACCGCCCAGAGCGACCTCGATCAAGACGGCCTGGGAGATGCCTGCGATCTCGACACCGACGGCGACGGCGTCGAGAACGAGGCCGACAACTGCGCCAGGATACCCAACGCCGACCAGCAGGACGTCAACGAGGACGGGGTCGGGGACGCTTGCGAGGGCGACTCGGACGGCGACGACGTGCGCGACTTCGCCGACAACTGCCCCCTGAACCCCAACGCCTCGCAGGCCGACCTCGACAGAGACGGGGTTGGAGACGCCTGCGATGATGACATGGACGGCGACGGCGCCGACAACGACGTCGACAACTGCGCCAGGATCCCCAACGCCGACCAGCGCGACGCCAACGAGGACGGCGTCGGGGACGCCTGCGAGGGGGACTCGGACGGCGACGACGTGCGCGACTTCGCCGACAACTGCCTGCTGATCCCCAACACCGCCCAGAGCGACCTTGATCAAGACGACCTGGGAGATGTCTGCGATCTCGACATGGACGGCGACGGCGTCAACAACGAGGCCGACAACTGCGCGCGGGTGCCCAACGCCGACCAGCGCGACGCCAACAACGACGACCTCGGCGACGCCTGCGAGGGCGACGCCGATCAGGACGGCGTCCGAGACTCCAACGACAACTGCCCGCTCGACGCCAACACCGCCCAGGGCGACATCGATCAAGACGACCTGGGCGATGCCTGCGATGGGGACATCGACGGCGACGGGCTCGACAACGAGTTCGACAACTGCCCCCGCTCGCCCTCGCTCGTGCTGACGGATCAGGATGAGGATGGGCTCGGCGATGTGTGCGATCCCGACACGGACGGGGACGGCTTCATCAACGAGTTCGACAACTGCCCCAGGCTGACCAACGCCGACCAGAGCGACGGCGACGGCGACGGCGTCGGCGACGCCTGCGACCGGGATCTGGACCGCGATGACGTGCTCGACGAGGTCGACAACTGCGCCGCCGTGCCCAACACCAACCAGGCCGACCTCGACAGCGACGACCTGGGCGATGTGTGCGACCCCGACATCGACGGCGACGGCGTCGACAACGCCGACGATCGCTGCCCCGCGCTGGCCTCGCTCGATCTGAGGGATCTCGACGACGACGGCCTCGGCGATGTGTGCGACCCCGACATGGACGGCGACGGGCGCATCAACGAGCTCGACAACTGCCCCCGCACCCCCAACGCCGATCAGAGCGACGGCGACCGCGACGGCATCGGCGACGCTTGCGACGTGGACACCGACCGCGACAGCATCATCGACGAGGTCGACAACTGCCCCCGCGACATCAACGCCGGCCAGGACAACCTCGACCGCGATCCGGACGGCAATGTGTGCGACGGGGACATCGACGGCGACGGCGTCCCCAACGACCTCGACAACTGCCCCGAGGACCCCACCCCCAATCGCCTCGACCGCGACGGCGACGGCCTGGGCGACAGGTGCGACGGCGATCTCGACGGCGACGGCGTCCCCAACGACCTCGACAACTGCCCCCGCACCCCCAACGCCGACCAGATCGACGACGACCGCGACGACGTCGGCGACGCCTGCGACGTCGACGCGGACTCCGATGGCCTGCTCAACGACCTGGACAACTGCCCGCTGGACCCCAACTCCAATCAGGCCGATCTCGACCTCGACGGCCTGGGCGATGCCTGTGATGGCGACATCGACTCGGACGGGGTGGACAACGGGGCCGACAATTGCCCCCTGCTGCGCTCCAACGACCGCCGCGACACCGACCTCGATGGCCTCGGCGATGCCTGCGATCCCGACATGGACGGCGACGGCGTCAACAACGGGGCCGACAACTGCCTGCGCGTCGCCAACGCCAACCAGCGCGACGCCAACGGCAACGGCGTCGGCGACGCTTGCGATCGCGACCTGGACAACGACGGCCTCCGCGACGAGCTCGACAACTGCTCCCAGGTCTTCAACACCGATCAAGCCGATCTCGATCGCGATGGCAGGGGCGACGTGTGCGACGCCGACATCGACGGCGACGGGCGCCCCAACGCCGACGATCTCTGCCCCAGGAACCTCGCCCCGAGCGACTCGGACCTCGACAGCGACGGCCTGGGGGATCTGTGCGATGCGGACATGGACGGCGACGCCTTGCTCAACACCCTGGACAACTGCCCTCGGGCCTTGAACCCCGATCAGGCCGACCTGGACCGCAACCGCATCGGCGACGCCTGCGATCTGGACAGCGACGGCGACGGCCTCATCGATGGCCTCGACAACTGCCCCCTGGCCTCCAACGCCGATCAGCGCGATCTCGACGGCGATGGCCTCGGCAATGCCTGCGATCTCGACCGCGACGGCGACGGGCTGGCCGACACCATCGACCGCTGCCAGGATCTGCCCTCAGCGAACCAGCGCGACCTCGACGGCGACGGCCTCGGCGATGTCTGCGACCTCGACATCGACGGCGACGCCGTGGCCAACACCCTCGACAACTGCCCCTCCACACCAAACGCCGACCAGCGCGACCTCAACAACAACCGCGTCGGCGACGCCTGCGAGGGCGACAGCGACAACGACGGCATCACCAACGCCAACGACAACTGCCCCTTCGCCTCCAACGCCAACCAGGCCGACGCCGACGGCGACGGCCTCGGCGATGTGTGCGACAGCGACCGCGACGGGGACGACATCCCCAACCTGATCGACAACTGCCCCGGGCTGGCCAGCGACAACCGCCGCGACCGCGACGGCGACGGCCAGGGCGACGTGTGCGACGCGGACATCGACAATGACGGGCGCGCCAACAACCTCGACAACTGCCCCACCATCGCCAACGCCGACCAGCGCGACGGCGACAACGACCGCGTCGGCGACGCCTGCGACGTCGACACCGACAACGACACCATCCCCGATCCCATCGACAACTGCCCCACGCTCTCCAACGCCGACCAGACCGATCAAGACGGCGACGACCTGGGCGACGTGTGCGACCCCGACCTCGACGGCGACGGGCGCGCCAACAACCTCGACAACTGCCCCAGGTTGGCCGCCTCGAACCAGGGCGACCGCGACGGCGATGGTCTGGGCGACGTGTGCGATCCAGACGCCGACGCCGACGGGGTCCCCAACGCCGACGACAACTGCCCCTTGACGCCCAACGCCGACCAGACGGACCTCAACCTCAACAGCGTGGGCGACGCCTGCGAGGGCGACAGCGACCTCGACGGGATCATCGACGGCGACGACAACTGCCTCGCCGATCTCAACAGCGATCAGGCGGATCTCGACCGCGACGGCCAGGGCGACGTGTGCGACCCCGACATCGACGATGACGGGGTGCCCAACGGCCTGGACCGCTGCCCGACGACCTTCGATCCCATGCAGGAGGACCCTGACGGCGACGGCCTGGGCCTGGCCTGCGCCGACGCTCGGGCTGAGAGGCCCATGATCGTGCCTCGCAACCTCATCGGCCATACCCTCGACACGCTCGCGCGCGGCGACCGCTTCTCCGGCAACTGCGGGGGGGCTGGGGCGCCCGAGCTGGTCTATGACCTGCCCATGGCCGTCGGCGAGCGCCTCTTTGTCACCGCCCAGGCTCAGCACGACACCGTCGTCTCATTGCGCGCTTCGAGCGGGCAGGAGGTCCTGTGCGCCGAGGGGGGGCTGTCCTTCATCGTGACCACCGCCGATCTCTACCGCCTCGTCATCGACGGGCGCGAGGCCGGCGACGCAGGCGTCGTCGTCGTCGACATCGAGCGCCAGCTCTTGGTCCAGCCTCAGCCCAGCGCCTTCATCGCCAACACCCAGGCCCAGCGGATCAGCGCCCTGGCCTCGGCGGACCTGGACGGCGACGGCGACGCCGACTTTGTCACCACCCACGAGCTGGCCAACAACGTGACCTTCTGGCGAGGGCCGCTGCCGGGGACCGGACTTCAGACGAACCTGCCCGTGGGACAGGCGCCCAGCGCCGTCTTCCTGGGCCAGCTCGTCTCGGACAGCAACCTCGACATCGCCGTCACCAACCGGGTCAGCGACAGCATCAGCATCCTGCCGGGCCTCGGGGGGGGCAACTTCGCCAACCAGCAGATCCTGCCCGTGGGCGACGGGCCTTCGGCCATCCACGGTGAAGATCTCAATGAAGACGGGCACCTGGACTTGATCGCGGCCAACGAGGCGGGCAACTCCATCACCGTCTATCTTGGCGCGCCGCAGGGCTTCGTCCTGCTCGACACCGTCGCGGTCTGCAACGGGCCGGTCGCCCTCGACACGGGCGACGTCGATGGCGACGGCGACGTCGACATCATCACCGCCTGCACGCGGGTGGACGCGGCCACCATCTGGCTCGCCGACCCGGAGCCGCTCGGGCGATCGGTCCAGCTCGGCGGCTTCGACGACCCCGTGGATCTGCTCATTGAGGATCTCGACCGGGACGACGTCGATGATCTGGTCGTGGTCAACCGGGGCGACGCGACCTTGACCGTGCTGCGAGGGCAGCAGGGCGCGCTCTTGCCCACGCGCGAGACAATGCCGGTGGGCCAGACGCCCATGTCCATCACCCACGGCGACATCAACCGGGACGGGAACCTGGATCTCTTCGTGTTCGGCGGGGTTTTGACCTCGCGCTTGACCGTCTCGGCGCTGCTGGGCCAGAGCGGCGGCCAGCTCTCCGAGGTCCAGCGCTTCGATGTGAGCGATGCCGCGCCTCGATCCCTGCCCCAGACCATCGTCGCCGCGGACGTGGACAACAGCGGCAGCCTCGATCTGGCGGTGATCGAAAATCGCGACGGCAACGGGCGATTCAACCTCGTCAAGGTCGATCTCAACGACGACGCTCCCATCTCCGCGACCGTGTCCACCCCCGCCGCGCGCAATTCCAGCGGCGCTCAGCTGCTCGCGGACCTCAACCGCGACGGTCGACCCGACGCGATCCGCCCAAGCGCCCTGTTTGGCATCGAAGTCGCCGCGCTGAACTCCAACGGTCGCTTTGATACGCCCGCCTTCTTCAACACCGGCACGCCGCTGACCCGTCTGGTCTCTGGCGACTTCGATGGCGACGGGCTCGTTGACATTGCCACCGCCATCGACTCGGCCACCGAGTTCGTCGTCCTGCGCGGCAGGGAGGACGGCGGCCTCCACCTGCCCCTGCGCGTCCCTGGCCTGGGCGCTGCACAATCCATGACCGCGGAGGACTTCGACAACGACGGCTTCACCGACCTCGTCGCGGTCGGCAATCGCCTCGGCTACTTCCTCAAGGGCCACCCCGATACCCTCTTTGCCCCCGCCTCGTCGGTGAGCGCGATCCAGGGCAATGCCATCAACGTCGCCAGCGCCGACTTCGACGACGACGGCCGGGGCGATCTCGTCGTCGCAGAGTCCACGTCGCGCGTCCTCCTCGGGCAGCCCAACGGCGCCTTCAACCCCTTCGCGTCGTTCCCCAACTTCGGCTTCTTGTACGGCTTCAGGACTCTGGACTTGGAGCGGGACGGCCACTCGGACATCCTCGTCACCAGCTTCGACACCGTCGGGGCCTACGTCAACCGAGGTGGACAGCGCGGCTTCGACACCGTCTTGTTCCCCGCCGATGGCTTCAACCGCGCCCTTGCGACCTTTGTGGACTTCGACAACGACGGCCTCGAAGACACCGTCAAATACTTCCAGATCCTCAACCAGGGCAACAACATCGCCTGCTCGGTTCGACGCGGCGTGGGCCTCTTCCAGTTCGATACGCCCAACAACGTCTCCTGCAACTTCGGCTTCTTCACCACCGCCAAGATCGAAGCCCAGGACTTCAACCACGATGGCCTCCTCGATCTCCTCATCCCTTCCGACAACTCCGTGGTGGCGATCTACAACCACACTCAGCTCTCCTCGGCCCCCGGAACTCGCCTCCAGGACGTCAACTTGCCCGCCTGCCCCCCGACCACCCTCGACGCCGATGTCTCGACCCCCGCTCGCCCGACCTTCGCGCTGAACGCCAACTGCCGCATCGACCGGCTCGAACTCCAGGTCGCGCTGGCCTCCGCAGGCAATGGCGCGCGCGTCGATCTCTCCTCGCCCGAAGGAACCGCTGTCCTGGTCCCCACCCACGACAACCTGCCCACGACGTCGATCTGGCGCCCCGAGCTTGTGCCCGCGCTGGCTCGCTTCGAGGGTTCGGCGGCCAACGGCCTGTGGAGGCTGGGGGGATCGAGCGCCCGCTGCGATCAGGGCGACCTCGACTGCGCCGATCTACCCCGCTTCACCGCCGCCACGCTCCTCATCAACCCCGTCATCGCCGATCCCCTCGATCCTCAGGAGGGCGTCGACGTCTGCGGCGGTGGTGCCGACCTTCCCGACGACGACGAGGATCTGTGCCGTTGGGATGGCCAACCCTTGAGCAGCACTCTGAGCGGCGCCGATGACACCGATATTCTCTTGATCCAAGGCCCTCTGCGCGGCGCCATGGCTCCCCAGCAGCGCCTCACCCTCACCCTCACCACCGCCGTCGACACCCGCGCCCTGCTGCTCTCCGTCCGCCTGCCCCACACCCCCAAGGTCCAGGCCCTCGCCGCTCAGATCCAACCCGGACGCTGGTCCCTGACCTTGCCCTCATCCGCCGATCTCGCCGGGCGATACCTCCTCGTCGAGATCAAGCCCGTCCCCGCCACGCGAAACCCCGTGGGTCTGCCCTACACCATCGAGGCCTCCTTCGACTGAGGACTCCCAGGAGCGCGAGGTCAAAAACCAGAAGGACTGCGGTTACTTCGCGGAGCTGAAGTTGAAGGGGTAGGAGACGATGACCATCCCGCCGCCTCGGGGGCTGGGGAACTTGAGCCTCATGATGGCGCGCGTCAGGCACTGTTCAAGAGGCCCGTCGCCGAGGTCTGAGCCTTCGATGGCCGCGCTGACGACGGAGCCGTCGGCGCCGATGGTGAACTTGACCGTGGCGCGCCCTTCGAGCTTGGGGTCGTTGATGAGGGACTTCTCGTAGCAGAACCTGATCGTGGGCTGTGCGCGCCGCATGACCTCCCGGATGTCCTCCTTGTCGATGGCCCCTACGACGACGGCGCTGCGGTCCAGGATCGTGGGCTGGTTCATCGCGCTGGCGTCCTTGGCGGGCTTCGAGGGGGGCTCCGGGTCGTCGAGGATGACGGTGTGCGGGGCGAAGCCCGCGTCAAAGGGGTTGTAGCCGTCGATGAGGGCGTTGAAGACCTCCGGGGTGTCGAGGATCACGCCGGGCGGGACGCCGAGCGCGCCAAGCACCCGCATCGCCTCCTGAAAGGGGACATCGGGCGCGATGACGACGTGGTAGATGGGCGGCCCGCCGATCCTGACCTGGACGGCCTGGCAGGCGCGGCTCAGGGTGACGAGCGCCTCGGTGGGATCGGCGCTGTCGGGCTGGAGGTTGATCGCGGCGGCCTCGGCGCCCTGGTGGCGCAAGGTGGCGGCGGCGCGGTCGATGGTGAGCCACGCGTCGTGGGTGTCCTGATCGGTCGTCTCCTCCTTGGGCATGGGGTCGGGGAGGGCCGCGGCGAGCAGGGGGCGGAAGGCTCGAGTGTGGTCATCGAGCCCTCGGAGGACGATCTGGGATTCGAAGCCTGCGTCATCGGCGGCGCGGAGCGCCTTGCGGACCCGGCTGTAGGGCGTGTCGGCGTCGATGAGCACCTCCAGGCGCGGCTTGACGCCCATGCGCCAGGCGTCGTCGGAGTCCCGGTGGGGGCGGGCGCCGGCCAGCGCCATGGCCAGCCAGGGGGGGCTGGGCTCCGGCGACGCGTCGAGCCTCTGGAGGTCCGCGAGGCGCTGCTTGTCGAGGTAGATCGCCTCCTGGCTGATCGAGAGGCGCGCGTCGTGATCCAGGGGCAGGGTGGCCTTGCCCCAGGCGATCTTCGGCAGGCGAAGCGCGCCCTCGGGGTAGGGCGGCGTCAAGAGCGTCTTGAGCTGGCAGGCGACGTCACGGCCAAGGGCGCAGGCCGCCGCGGCGTCCTTGATGGCGCTGTCCTCGTCTCGCCTCACCGCGTGGAGGCGGGCGCTCCACAGGCGCCAGCCGGCCTCGATGAGGTCGGCTTCGGCGCGGCGGTCGTGGTCCCGCGCGCACTGGAGCTGCGCTTCGAGGCGCTGGGCGGCGGCCGCCACCCTCTGGGTGCGCTGGTCTGCGGGCAAGGTGTTGATCTCAATGAGTTCTTGGAGGATGTAAGGGGCCTCGGACAGGCACAGGTCGCCTTCGGTGGGCTGCGCGCGCGGGGGGGTTCTGGGCGTCTGGATGAGGGTGGGGATCAGGGCCTCCTTCATCGAGGCCGGCCCCAGGCGGAGTGAGGCGGTGTGGCAGGCGCCGAGGGTCGCGTCGGCGATCTCCAGGGTGCCCAGGGCGCTCATGGCCTGTGGGTTGAGGGAGGGGCCAAAGACCAGGGGCAGGAGCCGGGCGAGGTCGAGGCGGACGCGCAGGTCCAGGGGGGAGGACAGGGGGGCTTCGAGGTCGAGCAGGGCGTCGGGCGGCGCGCCGAAGGCGACGATGACGAGGGCGCCTTCGCCGTCGAGGGGGCGCACGTCGATGGTGGGGCCGCCCTCGTCGGGTGAGAGCGCCTTGAGGGAGGCGGCGGCGCGCTGCGCGTCGTCGCGCTGGAAGGTCATGGCGAGGGCGAGCACGGGTTCGGGGGCGCCTTCGGGGCCGTGTTCGAGCTTCTCGACGGCGATCGACAGGGCCGAGGGCAGGGGAGGGGGGTCGTCGCCGAAGCGCTCGGCGGAGAGGGCGCTGAAGAAGACTGTGGGGTCGTTGAAGAGGATGTAGAGCTTCGTGATGTGGCCCAGTTCGATGATCTGGAGGGGGCCTGGTCGGCGCGAGGCGGCGTTGAGGGCCTCGGGAGAGATGGCCTTGAGCTGGACCTCGGCGGTGGGGGCGTCCGAGCGGGCGGCGAAGGTGTGCTGTGGGCCGCTGGCCTCGGGTGCGTCGTCGGTGAGGGTGCGTGTCAGGCGCAGGTCGAGGGTGTCGGCGATGGACAGGCTCAGGGAGAGGTCGCGGGTGCGGCGCTGGTGTGGGGCGGTGGCGAGGGCGGCGCTCAGGGAGAGGGCGGTGGCCCTGGCCAGGAATTCGGGCCGCTGGTCGTCTGGGACGACGGAGAGCACGTCCCGGATGGTGGTCAGCTCGTAGGCCGCGTCCATGACGGCCCAGGCTCCCAGGTCGACGTGGGCGCTGGCGACGCCGTCGCCTTCAAGAAAGTGAGTCCAGGCGGGGCTTTGGCGATCGTTGGGGGAGGGCTTTTCGCGGGCGATGGCGGCGAGCGGCTCCGAGACGGCGGCGAGGTCGCGGCGGGTCAGCGCGATCTCGACGCGCAGGGCGTCTGGCTCGGGGATGATGGCGGCCAGGAGGTCACCTCCGACGAGCAGGACGCCCTTGGGTGCGATGTCGAGCCAGGGTCCGCTGACGGGGAGCATGTCGAGGTTGAGCTCGGAGGCCAGGGCCATGGCGGAGGCCAGCAGGAGGCCGGGGTCGGTGGCGGGGATGACGAGGCGCCCGTGAAGGAAGAGGGGGGCCTCTTCGAGATCGAGGATGTTGCCGCGGGTGGCCGATTCGAAGAGGGCGGGGTCGGGGGGGGAGAAGCCGGCCAGGACGATGGGGCGGGCGCGGTCGAGGCCCTGGAGGCCGCCGAGGGAGGTGATGGAGGGGGCGAGTCCTTCTGCGCCGAAGGCGCTCAGGGCCAGCGCGAGGGTGTCGGCGGACTGGATGAGGCGATCGGGGAAGAGGGCCAGCGTCAGGGCGGGGTCTGGGGGCAGGCGCCGGAGCATGGCGTCGAGGGGGGCGCTGGTGGGCCTGGGGTCGGGGCGGAGGTCGGGGCCGGTGCGGCAGGCCGTCAGCGTGACGAGGGCGAGGAGGAGCAGCGCGGTCGTTGCGGGGTGGTGGGGGGGGTGTTGCATGGTGCTCTCGCGGTGCCCGGGTGGGTGATCGACGAGAGATCTTGTATCAGGTCGGGGGGGAGGGGGGAACGGGCGGGGTCAGGCGGCGCGCTCCTTCTTGGCGTCGGCCTTGGGTTGTCGGGTGCGGTTGGTGGCGTCGTTGTGGTAGGGCATCGGGGATCGGATGACGCCCTCCTGGTGGGCGAAGTCGGCGAGCTGACGCCGCATGAGCTTGCGGCCGCGGAAGAGGCGGCTCATGACGGTGCCGACGGGGCAGTCGAGGATGTAGGCGATGTCCTTGTAGGAGAACTCCTGCATGTCGGCCAGGACGACGACCATGCGGAACTCGATGGGGAGGTTGGCCAGGGCCCTGCGGACGTCCTCGCTGACGAGCTTGCTGAAGAGGCCGCGCTCGGGGTTGTACAGGAAGGCGGCGCGCTCTCGGGAGAAGAGCTTGTCTTCGACGGGGCGCAGGTCTTCGGCGCCGAGGATCTCGCGCTCCTTGGCCTTTCGGCGGTAGGCGTTGATGAAGGTGTTGGTGAGGATCTTGAAGAGCCACGCTCGGCAGTTGGTGTTCTTCTCGAAGCGGTGGAAGAACATGAAGGCCTTGAGGAAGGTGTCCTGGAGGAGATCCTCGGCGTCCTTCTCGTTCTTGGTCAGCCGCAAGGCGGTGGCGTAGAGTTCTTCGTTATGAATGAGCGCGGTCTGCTCGAACTCAATCAGCAGCGCGGAGTGCGTGGGGGTGTTGGTGGCTGCCTGGGTCATTGGTGTCTCCCTGCCTGGGCGATGCTCCTGGGGAGCGTTGGTTGGCTCGCCCTGGCCGTGCTGGCAGTGAACCTAAGCACTGCCTTTGGGTTTTTCAAACCAGAGATGCGCGTGGAGCGTCGAGGGGTTCATGTTGCTTGGTGCGGGTCGTTGGGGTAGATTGTCGCGCCCGCCCAGGGGGGGCAAAAAATCGCCTTCTGGGGCTCGCGGATCCTCGATTTGAGGGTCTCGGCGGTTGACTTTCTGGACGTTGGTTCAGTATAATGTCTGCTGCCTTGCGGGGCATGTTTGAGGGTAGAGGAGCGCGGAGAGGACATGACGACGACGCCGAACATCACGCCGGTCAATATTGAGGACGAGATCAAGCACTCGTACGTGGATTACGCCATGAGCGTGATCATCGGTCGAGCCTTGCCGGACGTGCGAGACGGGCTCAAGCCGGTGCACCGGC